>Ga0209800_10000051_pt1 | contig 300343 bp, 310 predicted proteins | sample Higcelweek8metaG_FD_187174 | JGI IMG/M metagenome (GOLD analysis project Ga0209800, IMG submission 187174) | Freshwater pond sediment microbial communities from the University of Edinburgh, under environmental carbon perturbations - High... | ecosystem: Environmental > Aquatic > Freshwater >...
GGTACTTTACCACCAATACTTCAGGTAAGTTTTCTATGGATGGTGCCTATCAAGGTAGTGGTGGTCTATTTGGTATTGGTGGTAAAGTACCCGCAGCATTATCTACAAGATTTAAAGCATTATCTAGACGCGATAAAGGTACGGGTCTCCTTTATTTGGAAGACAGTGTCACTAAAGAATATGTGGTAGATACCAAGATTAGAAATCTAAGCACTGGTGTAGTTATTTGTTATGAAATTGATCCTCAGTTTTTTAATGATCTCCCATATTTCATGGAGACTGGATATTTAGATATTATTCAATTATTTCAATTATGGGGAATATTTAATAATTTTCATTATATCTTTAAGATCTGTGACTTTCCTATTGAGGAAGGGTTTTGGAAAGCTGATATTGAAAAGAGTGAATCCATTCTTGTACCATATATTCATGGATGTCCAATTGGGTGCATTGTAGTCTATGATAGTAATCTTATCAACCCTGATGATTATCTTCTTACCTATTTTAACATCGATCCACCTATCATTTGGAAAACAGAGTTTAGAAAAGAATGTGATCTTCGAGTAGATAATTGTGCCTACATCATCAAGATGTTTATGACAAAGAAATTGGGCTATGATAAGATTGGGCTCATCAATAATATCTTTCCTAAAAATCAAGATAGTAGTACACATGTCTCTAGTTTTTATAAAGTATTAAATCAATATCTCGCACCTTTCATTGAAGATAAAGATCTTCAAAAGTTCTTTATAGAGGTAAATTATAAAATACCCATTTATGTAGCACTCAGTGTAAAACGTAATGGTGCAGAATTTAGTGGCACTACTAAAGATGCATATATTGATATGGAATTTGGTAAAATCTATGAAATGGAATTGCATAAATCATTCAAAGCTACTAAAAATGAAATCTGGATAGAATTAGTATCATTATTTTTAGATGATCTTCAAGATAAATTTGATAGATATCATAATCGTGGTAGTACCACAAAACAAACTAGTCTTCTTACATTAAAACTTAATGCGGGTAAAAAGTTTAGTCCATGTAGAAAAACTGGACCAAATGCAGAACTGTTTATTGTAGAAGGAGAATCTGCTTCTGGTATCATTGAAGGTAGAAATGCTGATTTTCAAGCAGTGTGGCAAATGCGTGGTAAGATCAAAAATATGATGGAAGATATCTTAAATGTACAACAAGCTAAAAAGAATATCAAGAATAATAAATTCTATCAAGATTTTATCAAGATCATCAATTATGATCCCTATAACGATCCAGAACTTAAAAATCTCAATTATGGGAAAATCATATTTACAATGGATGCCGATCCAGATGGAGCGCACATCGTATCACTCAATGTAAGTAATCTTTATCTCTTAGAACCAAAGCTTATTGAAATGGGCTTTATATGGATAGCCACACCACCCCTTTATGAGATGCGTATTGGTAAAAATGGTCCAAAGAAATATCTTCGTGATAAAGTAGCACTCATTGACACAAAAGTTCAATATGTTTATAAAACAGTACTTGATATTAAATTAGAACTCGAAGATAAAAAGCTAGTAAATTTAAATGAAAGTGCATATAGAGACTTCTGTTATTTGGTTAATGAATTTGGTGAGAAGTTAGAATACAGTGCAAAGCTTTTGGGTACTACACCAATGATCTTAGAAAGACTTTTATATGGATATGAATATCTCTTTCCTACCATTGATATTGACGGGCTCAATAATCATTTTGGTGTAGATCATGCTAATTGGTTTACTAGACTTCATTATGATCCAAGTAATCAAATGCTTATCATTAGTATTGAAGATGTGGATCATCCAATCTCTATGAATGATCTTACCAAAGAGATACATCAGTCACTTTTTTATTATGTGAAGAAATATAAATTTGGTAAATGGTGGCCAGTGCTCACTTCTAAATTAGATGCTAAAAATGGACTTAATAAAGAATATTGCACACCCATTCAAGTATATCACTATTTCAAAACTATGGATAATATGATCCAAATAGATCGTATCAAGGGTCTTGGTCTACTTAATCCAGAAGATGTCATTGCTACCATCACTGATAAAAATACCAGATCATTATATCACGTTACTTCCATTGGAGATGTAGAGCATATTTGTCATCTCATGGGAGATGACAGCAGTAATCGAAAGAAGATCTTGTTTGATACCAATATGGAGATGAAACTCCATGCATATGGTACATCTCCTGTGTAATATGTTGGATAAACATGGGGTGGAGTATAACTCCACCCCAATGACATAGGAGGATGTGTATATCAACATGGGGCCACTACAAGCATATCTAGAAGAAAATAGATTCCTTTATGATAAAATACCGTTGTCACATGATCATGGTCTATTGGGCATACAAGCTATATTACCACCACTCATTTCATTTATACGTAGATACAATCATCAACAAGATCTCACATTATTTAATTGTATCACTGAAGCACAATTGGATATGGGAATGGAATCTATCAATCAATATACTGATATTCCAACACTTGATCATAAACTTTTACGTCAACCACGATGTGATATGCGTACACTTTATACTTGGTTAAATTTGTTTTCACAAATCTTAAATTACAACCATAAATATCAGGAAGAACATCATAAACACTTTAACCATTTGTGGTATTTTCTCCCACATTTTTGCATACAGAAACCAATTAATATTGGTGGTTATGAACCCGGTCATATTTTATCTGATAATATGTGGTTGCTACTTAACAACGTAGTATCTAATACTTTATACAATAAAAATTCATATGCATCTGATACTCGTTTAACAGAACACTTTGTTGTTATTGCTAAATACTTTGAAAATGATATATGGGAAGACACAAATATTTGTATTGATAGTGCTTTTTACTATCTACAGAAAATCGGTATTATTTGTTTAATGACTAGAGTATTTGATATCCCAAATATAGAAGTATCTTTTAAAAATGAGTTATATGATCATTTGATTCGTATTATTCCTTCTATGTAATACGGCATTACCCTACGAGGAGCGTGACATGGGAAAAAAGGACGCTATCGTCCTAGTTTCCAATGAGATAGAGACCCACACATCTGCTCTATCTCCGGCTAAAACTATTTTACCTGATCATATTGATATGACCCCAGCTAATATGCAAAAATCATTTTTAAATAAATTTATAGCAAACCAGCAGGTGTATACTTTACTTAAAGATATGAAGCGTAGTGGTAATCTTCTTTATACTCCAAAGGATATAGCTAGTGTTACACACCCATTAGCTAAACTCATTCGTATGATCTTTGTAGAGCAACGTATTACTGATAGATATTTAGAAGATATGCATAGTCTGTTTCGACTCAATCAAGATTTTCCACAAAATGAAATTAATAGTGACAGAAACAATCTTCGTAAAGCACTCACTAAAAATGAGATCACATATTCATTCTTTGAAAAAGTGTTGGGTGTGTTTGAAGCACATGTCGTGGATGTTATAGCTACAATACGTCTTTCTAATGGTGATACATATATCTATCGTAAAAATAAAGATTTCTCTAATCCACCATTTCCAGTAATCACATTAGAAATGATTTACAATATGGATGAGAGTGGATATTCACCAAATACTTCACCAATATATCCAGCTGAATCCATATATGAAACTACACACCCAATAGCCATGCTCATTCATATGTATTGTGTACATCAGAAAATCTCTATGGAGCATTTCTATTTTGTATTCAATGAATATTATACTCATTTAGGTTATACTTCCAATAGAGTTAATGCACATCGAAATAATTCTGTAAGACAGTATTTTATCTCTAGCCCCACATTTAAAGCTTGGGAAAAATTCAATACTGTAATGGGTAATACACTTAAAGATTTCGGTGTTGTTATCCGACATAAAGACGGTACCGTAGTACAGTATATGGTATCAGATGCTAAACGTATCATCGATGCTAATGCATATCTTGATGATATCCATCTTGGAGAAACTGAATGGTCACCACCCTGATCGTGAGTATCATGTGTGTATTGGGTGTATATTTACTACATTTATTGGAAAAATATTACAATAAAAGAAAATGATATCCATGATTAGCTGTGGGTGTGGGGTGATACCCACACCCACACATATCTCTTTATTTTCACAACTTTTTACTATGGTATAGCTTATTCAAATAGGAGATATGCATGGCAAAGCTACGCGATATCAATAAACCAATGGACGTAGAGATCATTGACGCTAAACGAGTAGAAGACATCAGTTCTTCTGATTTAGTTGATGGTCAGATGCGTATTTATACTGAAGATCTTGTATCAAGACAATACCCCCATGTCATTGATGGATTAAAGAAAGTGCAAAGACGTATTCTTTGGGTCCTTAATACATCAGATGAATTATTCAATTTGATTCGTATCATCGGACATACTGAAGATCTCCACACAAGTGGTGATAGTTCTATTTATTCTGCTTTAGTCCGTATGGCACAACCTTTCCATACTGGTCATCCATTGATTTTCATCAAAGGTAACGGTGGTTCTTATTCTAAAGAACAAGCTGCACACCCACGTTATATTCAAGTGAGCACCACTGAATTTGGTCGGGACATTCTTTTTAATAGATGTGTTAAAAAAGCTTTACCTTTAGTATATTCAAAAAACTTTGATAGTGAAGAACCACTGTATTTTATTCCATGTATACCTACAGCTCTTCTGTATAATCACTTGACCATTGGTATCGGTTATAAATCAGAATCGCCACAACTCAATCTCAATAACTTATGTGAGTTAGTTATGAAACAAGTCGATATTCGCACTTCTACTTTTGGATTACAGGTGCCACACAATATCATTGCTAAATATTTGATACCTGATTTTCCAATCAATAATTATTTGATGAATAGAGATGAACTTTTAAAAGAATATGGTCAGGGTAATTTTGAGCATCCAATCAGACTGAATGGAATGATGGAATTTACAAATAACTCTATTGTACTTAAGGCATGTGCTTATGGTGTGTCATATTACACATTATATTGTAATTTAACTGATAAACTTACAGATTCAAAGATCAAACATTGGTTACTCAATTATATTAATGGATATAGTGATTTTAGTGATAAAGAACCAAATTTTACTATTGACTTTAAAAATAAAGTAGATATCTTTGAACTATTGAGTAAGCTCCGTGCTACATTGGAAATAGAAGGTGCTATTCATCCACGTTATTATTATACTTATGATGATAATCCCTTACATAAGACTCCACCACAGCTTCTCAGTATTTGGTATGATGAAAGAAAACGTTCCATTCTTAGTGGTATTAAATATCAACACATGCAACTGACTCAGAATAAATTAGAGAAACAAGCCAGACTTATTATCTGTGAAAGAACTGATGATGTTATTCATATCTTACGTAACAGTGAAAATCCAATTAAAGAACTGACTGATACATTTCCCACACTCACCAAATATCAAGCTACTATCATTTACAATGCACCCATGCACACACTCACAAAACTCTCTAAGATCAAGATAGAAGAAGATATTGCTAGGATTGATCTTTCTATCCAAGATACGGTAGCTCGATATGGAAAGATCGATGAAACTATTTACAATGATGCACAATATGTAAAAAAGAAATATGGTAAGAAACGTATGACTAAATTCATAGATGAAATGATCGGATATGTTAAAGTGGGTGATACTGGTATCATGCAATATGAATCACCAGAAGATCTTTATGCTATCTTAAGTAGAAATCCGAATAATAGTAAAGCTATCCAGATATTTACTTATCACCCATATCTTCCAAATAAGGTAGCATATTCTGAACAAAAAGCTTTAAAATATAAATACACTACCATACCTAAAGAATTCAAAGGTACTGCGGTACTTGAATATCCAAACAATCCAGTGACATTTTGTCGTATTGAAGATGGGTCTGCATTCATACCTGGTATCAAGATACCCAATGATAATCAAAAACGTGGAGAGTTTCAATATACCACTAAGAAGTGTTATGGACTTACTTTAAATGGCAATGTCATTGAATTAGATGAATCAAGCATCTCTTCTAGAAAATCTATCTCTAGAGGTGCAAAATCTAATATCATTTATGTAATCCCTGGTAATTGTAAAGATATGATAGTATTTCATATGCATCCACTTGAACCCAATACTTTACGGATGGATCGTATCCTTCATAATGACAATTTAGGTAAGTGTGTATTTACACCCACCAATGCTCTTCAGGTACTTGATATCCAACCTGTCAATACCAATTTTATTGCTTTAAATATCCCGCAAGACTGTATCAATAAAGTAGCTATTGAACATCTCATTATTGAAAATGTAAAAGGTTTCTTTGAAAATGGTCCCATGAATCTGATCATCAATTTGAGTAGAGGATCTAAGCAATTGAAAAAACATCCTGATCTTCAGAAAATGAGTATATTAAAAGGTTGATACTGGATGGGGTACATACGTACCCCATCCATAGGAGAAACTCTATGCCAAATGGTATTTTAGTTTGTGATAAGTGTTTTACAGTCATCCACAGCAAATCGGACATAGCTAAACACAATGCCTGTTGTTTGGGTGAACTTGGGGAAATAGATGAACACCTCTGTGATGCGATGTTAGAACTGTGGAAAATGGGAATACAAACATTCTGGTGTTGTCAGGGACACCATTATGATGATCACTTTTCTAGACCATATGTCGTTATGACTAAAGCAGTAATGCCCTTTGCAATTGAATTGAAAAAAGATGAAAAGTATAAAATGATAAAACTAAGAAGGAACTATTATAAATCCAATGAATTACTTATTGAGATCCCCTTAATAAGAGCATATCATTCACCATATCACATTTTAGAACTTATGTTGATTTTTGTAAGATTTATTAATAACTTGGTGGTACTTATTAAAAATGCAGATACTTCCAAATTAAATAACCCAACACAAATCAAGTATAAATATAAAGGAACTTATGCCAATATCTGTTTTAAATGCTGGGGAGATGATACCCAATGGGTCATCTATGATTTTAAAGATTTTCCAACACAAGATGCATATAAAAAATGGTCTCCAATTAAAGTGTTCACAGAAGATAATAAATTATATATAGTAAGAAAAAACAGTACTAAAATATATAACCATGGAGAACAGATCACTAAAGAAGCTACATATGATTTACATTTTAGCATTATTGAAGGTTTATGTTTTGCTAAAAAATCAAGAGTGCGACACAGAAATAGGGCTTTTAGAAAAAAGAATGCACTCATTCGTAGAGAAATAGAATGTTAAATCAATATCAAAACATCAATACTGACTCTACTGAAATATTAGAAGAGAATGCTCTAATATTTAGAAAGGTATCTGAACCCTTTGGTGAACTTCACAACATGCATAATGGATTTCCACTTACGGTCATGGAGCACCGTATCAAATCTAGTGAAGCACTTTATCAGATGTTAAAATATCCACACCACAGTGATGTACAACACAGTATCAACAATCAACCCCATGCATATGTAGCTAAGAGATATGCATATCACTATGATAGTCATAAAAGATCTGATTGGTTTGATGTTAGTGTACCTATTATGTATTGGGTAGTCAAACTCAAAGTACTCTTTTATTGGAAGATATTCTCACCCATTTATGTTCAGCATCCAAAAATTAATATTGTAGAATGGTCTAAGAAAGAAGAATTCTGGGGAGCTAAACTCAAACAAGGTATCTTTTATGGATCTAATGTATTGGGTAAAATACACATGTGTATCAGTGATGAAATAAATGAACTCTATCCACAAGTACAATCTTCTTCAAACAGTTTTATATATACTCTAGAACCTTTGAATATTCCGGACTTTAAATTATTCAATAAATTTATCCCACCAATAGATTTAGTATTAGAAAAATGATATTACAATATTATTTTAACAATCTGATAATTATCTATTAAGGAGGTATATTTATGAGTAAAACTTATTATCCTAAGGATATTTTAGATGGTGATATAGAATTTAAAGAAGATGATAAAGTGATGATTCCATTTTGTGAAAATGGTATGACTACATTTTTAACAGCAGAAATTTGCAGTGGAGAACAATTTGAAGGTGAAGGATTGTATTTATCATTTGTGGATGATGTTAGTGTTGATTGGGAACGTGATACAGAACTTCATCATAGATTATTTTCTTGTAGAAACATCGTACCTAAAGATGGATATGTTCTTTTACCCCAGGGTTCAACTTCTAAAATAAAAGTATCTTATCCAGCAAAAAGCTCTAATCATTTGAGTATGTTATTAACACATTTATTATCATCATGCTGTACCTTTGATTACTGTTGCATGAAGAATAAAAAACATCTTATTTTTGATGATCGTGTTATTAATGAACATCAACACTGTAGTACATATGTGTTCCATAATTATTATGACAACATTAAAGAAAAACCATATCTCCATCACGAACCAAATGTACTCTCATTATTTGGATATGGTAAATATACTACAAAAAAATGGCAATTATATGAATTAATATCTTTAATATCTGGAAAAAGTAAAATTACTAGAGTTTATGAAAATACAGATAATGTTGATCTAATACGACTTAAATACGATATGGTTATTTCAGATTTAGAATCTGTAAAAAAGTGTGCTTTTTATAGTGATGAAAAACCACGTTGTAAATTTCAATATGTGGAACACAAAGAACTTATTAACCATATACCACATATTGAATATATAGGCTGGTATTCTCCATTTGAAAATATATTAAATAGAGAAAACATGGCCAGTAACAATGATAAAGAATCTAATCATCATATTCCTCTCACTGAAGAATTTGTCACCAGTGGACTACCAGTTAAAAATCCAGCTAATATACCTGAAGGTGATCTATATACAAGTGTATTTCCAACTGATGTTGAAGAAATCAATTTTGAACGTAAGATCCCAGATGGTATCTTAAACAATACCAAAACAACACTGGCCGCTACTGCTATGTATCAAACCCAAACCAAGAAGGAGAAGACCATGGATACCAAGACTGCTCTCATCGATAGCAACAAAGACGCTGCTTTCATCGCTGCCCAGATCGAAGCCGGCCGTTTGGCCACTGCCATGCTCACCAAGATGGCTACTCCGCACCTGCCGATGATTCTGCAAGGGTATGCACAGCATCCTCTTGCAGCATTGATCCTTGCCAATATGGCCGTCTTTGGCGTTGAACAGTTTCGGCCTACTGATGAAAAGGCCAAGTTTATTGCTAAGGCTATGCAGATCTCAGCATATACTGAGCTGTTCAAATCATTCAATGTTGAAGAGATGATCAATACGGTATTTGATGAACTGAGTGATAAGATTAAGTTCCCCACTATGAAAAAGGAAATTGAAGACATGAAGCTGTAATACCCGTGTAGTCCAAAACAGGACAAATATATATCATATATGGGATGTGAGAATAAAAACTCATGTCCCATATATGATCTGACTCCTTTTAACCACTTACTATCTTTTAAGGAGAGTGAAGCCATGTACAAAGTGGTGGACTCCAATGGCATTGTGCTTGATTTTGATCTTCCGAACAAAAAGGAAGCTAAGATTGCCCGTGACAAGTATGATCAGGGCACTGCATTTCTTCAGCGTACGGATAAGCATCCCAGAGGGGCATCGCATCTGCCGCAACCCAAGAAACCCAAGTTTGGAAAACCCGAAGACCTGGTCACCGACACCCAGACCGAGCCGGTCAAACTCACTGATGAGGAGATCGAGGCTGAGGCCGAACGCCTTGAAGGCTTCGGCTACAAGACAGCCAATGGCACCGATGGTGTCCCTATCTGGAAACAAAGGGTGGAACGCAAAGTCGATGCTCCTTCGGCTTCGGCTCAGTTCCAGCCCCGGGTCATTGACTTCAGCGAAGACCCCACTTTCGCGTAGTCTAAGATCAGATCCTAAGATCTGATCTTCTTCTTTAATCAGTGGGCACTTTAGACTAGAGGTAATTCTCACTGCTCACCAATTGGGATCGTCAAATCGGAGATAATGACGACCTAGGCCAAATTGGCTGAATATGGGAGGCAAATATGCATTGGCCGTAACTATCATGTCCGGCTCCTTTGGGTCGTGCCTATCTGGGACTCCCGGAAAGGTCATCGGCTACACAGTCTAAGGTAATATCAAAATATATCCGGTGAGTAGCTGTGCGGTAATGACAGCGGCAGTCGTTGACATCGACGATATGATGTGGGTTTAGAGGAACCCTCGGGAATGGGTGGTGTGAACACCCTACCACACCCTATTCAAACAATAGATCGAGACTGTGACTAAACCACGTACTGAATCAAAGGTGATGTGCACCACCAGAGAGAGACTCGTGGTAACCGGATGTGTCTTAGGTATCGTTTGTTTATGCACCTCTAACTTGCATTACAGGGCTGGGGCCGGATCATCAGATTTGTGCCTCAGCCCATCTTAATTTATGTTGGGGTATAGCTCAGTTGGTAGAGCCATCGGCTCATAACCGAAAGGTCACGTGTTCGACCCACGTTGCCCCAACCATTGTGGGACTGTAGCTCAGTTGGATAGAGCATCTGCCTTCTAAGCAGACAGTCAGAGGTTCGACTCCTCTCAGTCTCACCACCAAAATTTTCAAGGACATAGCTTAGTCGTAGAGCCCAGGTCTCACCAGCCTGGAGAGTTTGGTTCAATTCCAAATGTCCTTGGCCAAGATTATCTCTCTTATATCAGGAGAGTTGTGTAAGACATTCTGTGCATCACCATGAAGGGACATGTGGCTGTACAGGGACATAACTTCATCGTACCTCAATATCCATCAAAAGTGATACCCATGCGATGATGCGGGAGGAACACGTAAAACACCCTCCATCCAAATACCTCGACAGTTGACAGGTGGTAACCGCTGAACAATGTCCCATAAAGGAGAGAGTGCATATAAATGCACTCTCTCCCGCCACCACACTTTATTTTTTTTTGTAAATATTATGAAGGAGTAAATTATGGATATACCCCAGATCATCATTGAAGTAAAAAATAATCCAATGGGCTACCGTGTATGCAAATTACATGGACCAACAGTTGGTGATTGGGAACACTTTTTCGGTAATGTTAAAAAAGCTAATTTATTTCTTTCTAATAATTCACCACATGCAATCATGGCGATGCTCAGTGGTATGCTCACAGTTAATACTGGGAAAGAAAAGATTAGTTTATTTATTGATTCAATACTGGATACTGAGGAATATAATACTATCATGAATATCTTACCAACCATCAATAAGAATGCTGTAAAACTCAAATCCATGGGAAATACTTAGAAACTATGCTATAGCTAGATCCACCGAATGTTGTCTCTAGCTCAATACTGAATATTCAACACTTCTGTTTAAGGAGCGCACATATGGTCACTGATGCTGAACCCATTTTGGGATATGATGCGGTCACTAACACCTACACGTGTGTCAGTACTGCTAAGCCATCTTCCCACACCATCGTTAAACAATTATTTCATGAAAAAACTTATAAACTCCGTGATCTTGCTAAGAAATTAAATCTTACCCCTTCAAAAGTCTTTAAGGTCATGTTTGACCGCAACACTGAAGAAGCTGATAAATTGGATGAGCGTATTGTCTCCACTGGTGAAAATGTTTGGGCTTTTAAATTAGGTGAATCTGCAATTGAAGCTCCCATTCTTCCAGATACTACCAAGCCTATGGTCATTAGTGCAGTGGTGCTTAATAATATTCTCACTATCACGTTTGAAGATGTGAACCATCTTGATGCTTCGAAGGTACCCACTTTAGATAAATTTGGTGTCTCTGTCAATGGAACTAAAATGAATGTTCAACGTATCCAGTTGGGTAAGAACAGTAATGTACTTAAACTTTACTTGGGTGGTGCTGTCAAATTTGGTGATATTATTGAAGTGCAATATACTAAACCTGATTCCCCGAAGAATAGCCTCCAGGATACTGCTAAAAATATCATCGATAATTTTCAAACCGAAGTCAATAATCTGTCTGAAGCTCCCCCTGCACCAGAACCAGCTCCAGTTACACCCACAGTCACAGATCCTCAAACGCCTCCTGCTGAAGATCCTCCTGCCGCTACGTAGCAGACTATGCCAGTGTAGTGGGGTCTATCCCCACTACACTGGTGATGTATCTTTCTAGTAGATTTTTTCTTATCTTATAGCTAAGGAGATACAACCATGACCCCAAAGAGAAAAAAAGTCCAGGACTTTATTCTTTCACATCTAAGGATACTCGATCCTGAAGGAGACAATGTCTCTAGATATGAAAAGTTTTTCAGTGATCTATCTGATGTGCAGTTTGATGAATATATGAAAGACCTTAAGGATAATAAAGATCAGATCTATATCTTTGTACCACCACTCAAGACTGTACTCAAGATGGAAAATATCTTAAAGACTAATGATGCTTTGGGTATGGATCTCTTTGAAAGAGTGTGGCTCACAGATACTGCTACTGGTAATGTATATCTTACTCCACAAAAATATTTGATCTTAGAATTACCCATTAGGAGATTTAGACAATATCTTCAACATAAGTTATCAGTACCTGATGATGATAAGCGAATCGATCTACTCTCAGGTCAGGTCACTAAACCAGATAAAGCTGCTTCTTTATCTTACGTAGAAATGCAAACATTAGCTGCTAGAGATCTTCACAACACTATTGCTGAATTAGCTAAATATCGTGGTGGTGATATCCATGCATATGCTGAATTTCGAAGACAGTTGGAAGAAAATGGTACTGCTAATGTATCACTTGACAGTACTGGAAGTATGGCTCGAAGTACAGTCATATTAGATGTATTTTTATCTGGTATGCATATTGATTCCAATATTGTCACTAAAGAATCTGGAGATGTTGTATGAGTGTCATGTCTACAGTATCAAGTGCAGTCAGTACAGTCAAAAGTGTTGTTGGTGCTGTCACTGGATTGGTGGGTACTGCTAATGGCATCATATCTAAAGCTAGTAGTTTAGCAGATGCTTCTATCGAAAGTGTCATTAGTAGTTTACCTATCTCATCTGGATCATTTTCTAAAATCACTGATGCACTCACTACAGTTGGGAGTATTTCAAGTATTGTATCTGGTGGTACATCCCAAGCATTATCAAAAGTAAAACAACTGTTAGGTGGTGCTGGTGAAGCCTTATCTAATCCCATTTCATTTGTTACTAAGACTTTAAAAGATACTGTAGATGGATTTTCTTCTTCTAAAGATCTTGGATCCACTATAAGTGATGTGCTTAATATAAATCCAAAATCATTATCGGCTACTGCTTCTCGTGCTGGATTATCTAGTATTTCTACAGTAAGTGAACTCAATGATGCATTAGTCAATATCACTGATGCTGTATATAGTGGTGCATATACAGCTACCAATATAGTGTCTGCTACTTATGATACTGCATCTACAGTGACGGATGGTCTAAGTAAACTCATCAGTGAAGGTATTCAATCTAATTTATCACTAGCCGATAATATTCGTTCTGGTATAAATTATAGTGTTTCACAAACAGTAGCTGCAGCTACAGATAGTGTTTCATTATTACAAACTGGAAATACTAATGTGACTAAGAATATTATTAATACTGCAGTATCTACATTACCATCTACTATCAAAGATACTGTTGGATATCTTGATACCACCTTAATCAACACTCAAAAGACCCAAGTCTCTAATAGACTCACTGAATCTATCAATGCACTTAGTAATGAAATAGATTACATTTCAACTACTAAAGATAGTTATAATAAAATATTAGCTAAGACCACTGTCAACTATCCAAGATTTATTGATAGTGCTGGTAATGAAGTATCTACAATAGTCAATGATACTTCTCAATTATCACAATCTCAAATCAAGAAACTTTTAAAAACCATTCAAAAAGTATGTCCCGATATAAAGATACCTAGTGTGACTAATTTTGATGAAATGAAAGCTTTGTATGATGTGACCCTAGATATTATCTGTAAAAATGGTATGGTAGATGCACTCACCATTATGCTCACATATACTACTTATTTTGATACACGTAGTATCTATGTACTCAAATCACATTTAAATGAAATAAAAAAGACAGGTAATCTTAATTTATATAAAACTATTGTATTAGCAATTGGTCCCGGTAACATAGCTACTCCTGAAGCAGATCTTAAGATCTTAATTGCTAATACTATTTTGAGTGATACTAAATTGGCTATGATAGATGAATTATGTATATTGCTACAAATTCCATTGAGTAAACTCATTGCAGGAAACATGTATGGTGATCAAATATCTATCAATACAACCAATGTAACTTTATTATCTGCTACTGATACTAAACTATTGGACAATACTATTACACCTACAGTGCGGAATATGGCATTACAAATGAAAATAGCCTATGGAAAATAATGATCAAATGGTGCAGGGTCCTTTAAGGACCCTGCACCATCCATATCAATTTTGTATATATATTATTTTAATGAATCACAGTCCTATTGTTTGTATTAATAGGACCAATGAATCCACAAATATCACATATGTCACAATGAAGGTGGATTACGTATGACTCCGAATCACTGCACCACCAATCTCTATGATGGAGTCCGATCTGTACTTGGAGAACGGGCTATTAGATATGATGCAGAATGTTGTAATGATAGACTCTTATCTCCAGAATATGGTACAGCCACATATATTGAATCAAAATGGGTCATCAATAGTAGCAAACAACCACTCTATATATTTCCGGGTTTTAATGTTGGTCAAAATGAAAGTGTTGGTGAAATACCCCCAGCATTGACAGGTAACAGAGGTCAGACTCAAGAAAACATTTATAGAAATGGTAAAGAAGTGGTGACTATTCGTGGATATGGATACTCTGGTAATGATCTCAGTGGATTTAGAAGACAAGATGGTATACCAAGTGGAAAATTATTTGAACAGTCTATTTTTATAGATGAACTAATGGTACATCCAATCTATATTCCAAAATTCAATATGGTGTTGGGAACTGTATATCAAAAGCATATCTTGGAAGAATATCATCCACTATCCAATCGATTCTATCAACAACAACGTGAGCTTTATACTCAGATGTGGTATAATGAACATCCTGAAGCAGCTATCTGTGTAGAAGGTAATGATCCCACTGGAAAGATTTCACATCTTTATACTGTTATCAATGGTATCTCCATATTCACTAAAATAAATAATCATCAGAATGCTACATCATTTGCACAGATCAGATTTAATATCCCAGATAAATCTATTTTAGAATTTGATATGTCTAAAGTGTTAGGTGGGTGTGAAGTAAAATATTTTGGTAATTCAGATATGCCTTGGATCTTAGGTGCCAGTAAGGCTTTAGTAGAATCCAAATATAAAGAACATGATATTGGTTTAAAACACCGATATACTGAAGATCAACTGGAAGTAAAAATCAAAGATGCTGTGAGCGATATGTCAAATATGGTAGATCGTATGAAATCTAAATTAACAAATGCCGAAACTAAATTAGCGGATGCAGAAAAACTTATACGAGAACTTGAAACAAAATATACACATACAACTAAGATGGATGAATTACGTGAATCTACTAAACAAAGTATAGTCAAACGTGAAATAGATTATAATCAGTTTGAATATGATAAAGAGATAGCTGCATATAAAGCATTGAAAGAAAGACATAGTTATCAAACTAGTGAAATGAACATGCTTGCCACTGGTGTAAAAACTGCAGCTATCGTACTTCCAATATTAGCTACAATATACATTGCCACAAGACCATCAAGTATAGCTGTAGCAGCTGTTGCTACAGCTGGTAAAACATTGTATGCTGCTGGTAATGCTTTTATTGGTCTATTTACAGATTAATGTCTTGTAAGATGTGATGTGTAAAACACATCAGAGGGGTCATCAAGTAGCATGAAAGCTTATGCTAAGATTATGGCTGGTGTAGAAGCCGCATTGCCCCCATTTGAGGATGATACCATATGTGAATATAGAAAAAATGAAATCAACCGTAGTTTAGAATATATTGATAATGTATGGCATGAAGCTATGCGCTATAGTAAAAATGAAATCAAATATCTTGGATATACAGTATTATCTCCTGAACATAGATTAGATGAGCTTAATGATCCAGCATTTAAACGTGGGTATAATATTCAATGGTCAGAACTCATCTTAGTGAGATTTGATTTTTCATTTGAAAATGAAAGAATCTCAGTTCATATGCATTTACCGTATTATCGTGATGGTGCTATCACTATTGATGATACTAAATATTATCTTCAATTGGCTATCATTGATAAAATCATTTCACGTATTCCAAATGGTATCATCATTAAGGTAATGCGTTCACCTATTAAATTCTTTAGACATGAACAGTTTGGCTATGTCACCACTAAAGGTAAATCTTTTATTGAATCTATCATTACTACACAGATACATTGGAAGACTAGAAAACGTACAAAGAAAGATCCACAGACTGCACTCCTTTTATATCCTTTAGGTAAATTTGGATTAGCTGAAACATTAGCTAGATTCGGTATCACATATGACGATTTGTGTTTTGTAGAAGAAGAAGATCTCATGGTGGCCGAAGATGTAGTCTTTGTAAAGATCAAGGAAAAATTGTATCTTAAAAGTAAATTACATATGTTTACTGGTGAAACTGGACGTATTATTGCTTCACTTATTTATTGTTTAAAATTTTATCGTGATGCCAATATTCAAAATGTATATGATACTGTTGGTACTATTTGGAAGATTATTTTAGGTAAAAGTATCCATGGTCATCAAACTCCTGGCCCATTAGCACATAATCATACTGAAAAACATTTTGCTAGTTTATCCACATATTTAGATTATCTAACACAACATGAACTCACTACCATAGGTGTTTGTGTGGATGATATTTATGATCTTCTTATTGTTGTATTTAAAAATATTGATAAATGGATAGCTAATTATCGACCAAATAATCTATATGATAAAAAGCTTGGTGTACTTGAACTTATTTTAAGCCCTATTGTAGAAGCTATCTTTAATAAAATGTATAGTAATCCCAATGATCAGAAGCTCACTATCAAAAGTGTGAGAAATATGCTTAGAGTACCTAGCAAGAAGATAGCTGCTCTTTATAAATGTGGGGCTATTCAAGGTGCCACTATCATCAATGATAATGAATTACTCACCATTCAAGGTAAGAAAATCATTCAACCGATTGATGCAGAAAAATCAGGAAAGAAAGGTAAAGGGAAGCGTCAAGCAAATATCATCACTGATCCAACATATGCATTTGATACATCACAAGTAGTGATTGAATCTATTCTTTCTATACCAGCTTCAAATCCAGGTGCAGCAGGCTTTATCAATCCCTATGCAAAAATTGATAATAGAGGTAATCTTCTTTGTCCAGAATATGCACGAGATGATCTTGATGATCTTAAGCGATACTTACCTTCCCGCAGTGGGTAATGTTATCAATAAGTATCATTGAGTATATATACTTCAACAACTTTAACAAGGAGTAGGCATGGCTATCGGTATGCCACCGTTTCAGGGTGCTATGATGATGCCACAAGCAGAGCACCCACTCACAAATGTATATGATCAGCTTGGTCAAACCCAAGTAATGCCAGCATTGGTCAAAGCCTATGGTCTCAATAATCAAGAATATTCAGTGGTAACGCAGTTTTTAAATTCCAATGCAGCTAATTTCTTAAATGATTTTTGTAGTAGATACTTAAATAATCAAGGTGGATATGATCCTAATATGTTGTGCACACTGATGTATAAATTTGCAGAAAATTATTTGGTAGCACATATACGTGGTGCACAAAATAGAAATATCCCCGCATTACCAAATGTGTCTGCATTTGCAGCACCACAATTGGCTGCAGGATCATCTATGGATTATTATGCAATTGGTATGGGTAATGTCAACACAAGTATTGTACCAAATGTTCCACAGAATCAAACTACTGGATATATTCAAGAAGCAATCCCGAATACTCAGCCAGTGCAGAACCATATTGCTGCACCAAGACAGGAGACACCTATGGCACCAGTCATTGCACAGGAAGAGGATCCACAAGGCGATATCTCCTGTAGTGTGGATAAATTAGTGATTCAACCACAGAGTGATGAAGAAAAGAAATGGATGGATATCATCAATTCATCCAAAGCACAGACGTGTAAAGCTATGTTTCATTTTGTCAGTGATAAAAATGGTGAACAGTATAAATTCAATCATGTGAAAGTTCATGTCCCCTATTCAAATAAAGAAAATGCTTTTATGGATATGATTACTGCATATCCGCAATTGTTTGTAGGTAACTACGCTACTTTAATGGAATTTTATACATATCTACCAATGGGTATCCATTTCTCTCAAGGCAAACCCATCTTTGATAATCTGAAAGATAGTTTTAGTAAGAATCCTTATGCACTTGGAAACCGTGTATTGGAACAATCTTTTGGTCAAGCTTATGGTGGTCAGGTCAGTATCATTTCTGAAGATATGATACGTATGCTCAACAATATGTTTGGATGTTATCTCAGCAAAGTGGATGCCAACAATCATGTAGAAATTTGTAAAATTGAAGAATTAGTTGATATCATTGCTATCCAGCAGGGGACCGATCCAAGCTTGACAAATTTCACTAAATTTGAAATGTATAATGATAATGCTCTTGGTTGTGTGAAAGCAGCAATCAATGCATATTTTCATATTTTGGATCCTGAACGTAGACCTTATCTCAGATGTGAAGATGAAGAAATGAATCTGGCTGCATCTATGGAGATGAGTGGTATCCGTGTAGGCGATTATATTGGTCGTGATTTTAATCTGATGCATGAAGAAAATGAAAACGTAATTAAATCTATCGTAGATCAATTGCGTAAGCGTACTATTGGACTCAAGAAACATACTGTACTCTTTACTAACATTGATTTTCCTGATACTAAACGTATCGCAAAATATGGTCGTATCGCTATCAAGAAAGTGAGACATCCTTTGTATTTTATCTTGCAACATTTGGTAGAGAACTATCCCATTGATTTGTATAATATCGATCTTAAAGAGACTAAAGATGCTATCCCAATGTATCTCAATGTGGGTGTCAGTGTGAATGGTTTTATGATCATTAAAATAGCAGATTATGATCCTGCAATGTAGTCAATAGTATCTAGATAGAGGATGCCCCATGTGGGGCATCCTCTATCTACTATGCATGATATTTATTTTTTTTTATTAATCTGTAGAGATGGTATCTCCTGTGACATATATTGAACCCTCTGTGAATAAAAAGCGTCTTGTATCCGTAGCTGAAGGATGTGACATATCAGTACCATTCCAAGTAGTCACAGCACTCATGTAAGTACACATACTTTCAGTGTAACTAAACTTTATACCCTGATAATTAAACGCTTCTACTAAATTATCTTCACCTGCATAAACACCAAGTTCAGAAAGTACACCATATCTGAGATCACCATCATAAAGTACATTGATAGCTTCAACCACTTCTTCACCAGTGATAGAAGCTTTACCAATAGCACAAGTAGTGATCTCACTAAGTGTGGCATCTACCAATCCAGATGTTGAAGGTTTCTTACGTGTAGGTCGAAGATTAGTAGCATCTAAAATATATGCTGATTCTTTTTGTGTAACCGGATCAGTATAGATAAATCCAACTTCATCAGTAAATTCAATCTTCTTAAGATAATAACAATAATACTTGACACCACCAAAAGTCTGGAGTACACGCATACGATATTTAGCACGTTCATTGGGAGTCAGTAGACTATCTTCATCTTCAGGGAGACATCTAAATGGAATAGGTTTAGCTAAATTCATTTCATCAGTTACGGGCTTATATGTTTCAGAAAGATCAGTATCTGATACATTATATTTACCACCAATACCAATACCAAAATATTGAATCTTAGGGATAGCTACTGGCTGTACTGCTTGATATACATTATAAAGAGAATTGATAGTACAATCCATATCAGGATTAAAAGTAACAGGAAGTCTTCCACATAAACCAAGTTTGGATTCAATGAGTGTCTTAGTGGTATGTACCACCATACGAGAACTATCCATCTGTCGACTCTCCTAACAGGTATATGTGCATACCTGATCTAAAGTTAGTACAAGACTTAATTGCTTGGACTGTAGAAATGAGTTCTTTCTGAGCTATTGATAAATTTGATCGTATTTCAGATTTCATATTAATTGTACGATTGATATCTGTAAATAATTTGATTTCATTTAAAGTATGAGGAATTGCATCTATCATTAATTCTTGTGGTATCTTCAATGTACCACTATTGTGATATTCTGGGTCACAATGACACTTCATATTAGTAATAACCACATATTCATTTTTATCTCTTGGGGTATCTAAAAATACCACATTATAACTACATAATTGAACAAAGAGTTTTCTTAATGTACTATAAAGTTTTTCTAAATATTCAGTAGAACCAACAAGATCAGACATACCTTTAGTGATTGGAAATACTGCCACCAATAAGGCATTTAATAATTTAGAATAATCTGCTTCATTCTCATTGTAATAATTAATAAGATTGTAATATTCAATATGTCTATCATCATGAAACCATGTAGTATAATCAGTATAATCTGATAACTTCAATGTATGTGTTTGTTTATTAAGAAGTGTGGTATAGAGTACTTTCATAGCCCGCACTGCTACATCATTACCTTCACTAAAAGTATATCTCACATCTCTAAGTAATGCACTGAACAATGTGGTTATATAATCTGAAAAAGTATCTTGATTTCTAAATGTTTCATTAGTATAATGAATGGTATTCATGATCTTATCAACATCAATAAATTTAGATAACCTATATTTAACATAAAGATAAGTAAACTCTTTAGGTAACGTTTGTGGATACTTTTTATGATAAACTATATTTGTAGTAAATTTGGTCGGTAATAGATCTGGTGTCTCTTTCTGTAATTTACATGCTGCGTAATAGATCAAAGCTAATGCATCTTCCATAGAAAGTTGCAATAATGTATTTGTGATTGGATCTATCACATTAATGTCATAATCTATCTGACCTTCAATATAGCGATAAATTGTTGTTTCAAATAAAAAATTAGATAAAAGATCTTCCCATCTCGTATAAATGGAATTTTTTTTCATTTCTAGAAATTTAGTGGGCATCATGTTGACACGTGTCTTTTGATAATCAGATGTTAATTTATCCACATAAGCAGTAGAAATATCATGATCTAAGTTGCTATCATAAATACGAAGATTCATTTCTTCAATAGTAGTAGCATCTTTATATTGGACATCATCCGATACTTTCATGGAAGTGATTTCTGGAATAGTGTCACAAGTAATTGTGCTATTTTTAGTCTGTTGTACAAGATCTTTGCCATAGAGTGTAATAGCCATTTCACTCAATATATTATCTGCCAATACCTGCATGGTATTATGTTTACCCTGATTTTTATATACCCATTTTAAATTTCTATACAACCATAAAGATTGTTTATTGGTCAATACATCCCTATAATCCCCAATTCCTTTGGAGGTAAGATACTCCCATACGTGAAATGGATGTACATGCGGGGTACCTATGTTATACACTCTTTTACTGAATAGTATGTTTGGTAAAGCTTGCCAAAGCATATAATAAAATGCTTGTGGATAAAGATCTTCAAATACATATTCTGTAGTCCACCATCTCACTTTGACATAATTAAGAAATTCTCTTAATGTATCAAGTAAACTTTCTCTTTCATATTCATATAACAAAGTATCATCATAAGCAAGTAATGATAATTCATCTGCATCAATACAAGTTTGCACATCCTTGACTGGATATAAAATAGATCTGATGAGATGTGTTTGATGTGGATACTTTTTACATAAAAGAGTATGTTCTTTACTCGGTATCTTAAAAAATTCAAAGAGTCTTGGTCTTGTAATAGCTAATGATTTTTCAAATAAAATCTCTTTATCATCTTCTTTAGAATAAATATACATTGGGGTATCGTATGATTGGTATTCTCCGCACAAATTATGATAATATGGATTCCAATCTGCATTAATATCAGTATATCCATTTGCTAACATGAGTTGTTCACCATATATATATGAGAATGGTGAAAATTTGATAGTACATGTTCTTAAGAAATTAAACACCTCATCCCGATATATTGTTACATGACCGGCCATGGCATCTCTCTTCTCCTTGTTTAAATGATTTTATCTTCTTAGGAGGATATCCTGTGGCAGATAGCGCCAAAATAGTACCCAGCGCATTTACACAATTAGCTGGAGTAATCGATGAAAAACCCCGTGTCACAAATATTAATAATAAAGAATTAAACAATACTCCAGTATCGAAATATAGTCATAATGAAATTCTCAGTGTAATCAGAAATACTTATGTTAGTGATAAAGAAGTACCAAATCCGAATTTAGCCAATGCCGAAGGACTCATATCATACTTTCTACCGATACATGAACAAATTGGACAAGTACTTCTTGATACTGAGAAAATGAAGAAGTTAGCACCTGAAATCAATCAAGCTAAACTCATTCGTATCTCTTCTATCATGTCACCCAATGATATGCAAGATGGTAAATTTATTTTTGACATAGACCAAATACCTGGACTCACAGAAGATGCTCGTAAAAAGATCACAGACCTGCTTAGTGAATTTTTTAATGAGACTGAAAAGTTAGCTAAGAAAGCAGCCAAATGGTCTGGTGATGCGCTCTATGGTCCAGGAGCTAGTCCAGTATTGTTACTCCCATCAAGTTATCAAAAAGCTATGCATGAAGATGGTAAACATATTATCGGTAATCGAACTGATGATAAAGTGATTGGGAATACTTCATTATCTGTTGAATCAATCAAATTTACAAAACAAGAATATATGAAGAAATTAGAAAATACTTTTATCTACACTGATAACACTGTTGGTATTGAACATTGGGCACTTACTATTCAGAAAGATACTGATCATAAATCAAAATGGGTAGATGACATCTATGATAATTTGCCCACCACTTATTTATTAGATAAAGAAAAAGATGAACTTCGTGTTGGTATTGAACAAATCACTGTAAATTTTATCAAACAAATTGAAGCAGGTGATATTATTAAATTAACTGAAAATCCAGAGATCATCAAATTTGCTACTGAATATAGAAAAAATACAAGTAAACAATTGGAAAATAAATTACAAAATCATTTTAACATGCAAATGTCATATAAACAAGAAGATCTAATTAGTTTAAATAAATATATTAATACTAAAGAAGTAGATGACACACATCCACTCATGTTGGATATCCCAGCTGAATCTGTGATACCAATCTGTGTACCGAGTAATGAACGTGAACATCTCGGATATTTTATATTACTTGACGAATCAGGTCAACCAATTAAGGCTGATGAAAGCAGAATCTCTAATTCTAATGGTTGGGGTGGTGGGCCACAAGCTGCCTTTCAAGCTATGTTCGGTAGTAGTGAACGTAATATATTTCAATCTCCCAATTTCAAAAACTATGAAGAGATGACAGTACGTAAAATCTTTAATGGCCTGTTAGATGAATATCTTAAATCCAAGCTACGTGGTATTGGACATGAAGATGTCACTATTGATAAAACCAATGCTATCATGACCACCATGCTGTATAGGTTACTTGAACATAAACGTACTCGTATTTTATTTATCCCTTCATTTTTGATGTCATATATTTGTTTTGATTATCGAAAAAATGGTACAGGTAAATCTTTATTAGAAGATATTCATTATCTTCTTTCATTACGTGTGACCTTTCAAGTAGCTGCACTTATGGGTATGGCTAAAGATGCAATCAATCATCGTACTTTAAATCTCACTTTTGCAAATCAAGAAACCAATCCTCGAGCACTCATGGATCAATTGGTCAATATGTTTGTTGAAAAAGAACGTATGCCATTTAGTTTAGATCCCACTGAAGTATCTCGAGGTATAGCTAGAAATGCTATCTCTGTAGCACCAAAAAACTTACCAGGATTAGATGAGTTTGGTATTGAACGTGTCAATGATGCTGGTGGTGGTGGCAATAAACCAGATACTGAATTGCTAGATACTATCACTAATATGTTAGTCACGGCATTGGGTGTACCTTACAGTGCACTCAATCAATTGGCTGAACAAGAATATGCTAAATCTATCGTTACTACTAATTTATTTTATTCCAAACAAATCAGACAAGATCAGGATATCCTTTGCCTATTTGCTGAGCATCTTGTTAAACAATATATAAAATTTTCTCCTAAATTACAAACTAAAATTCAAGCTATTATCAAAGAGTTTTTAAAAGATCCAGATGATACATCTGAAGAAGCTGAAAAGAAAAATGAAAAACGTGGTACAGTACCTTCTACCCAACATGCTCCTGAACTAGAAAATGATGTGATCACCAAACTCAACATGATTACAAAGCTAGTCATTGATAGTATCAGACTTAAATTACCCACACCAAATATTGCTCAAGATAAAGCACAATATGCTGAAATTACAGAATATATAAATGCACTTGATCAGTTCCTTAATGTCAAATATGCCAATGAATTAGTACCTGCTGATAACATGGAGGCTACTACTGCACTCAATGTAATCAAAGCTACTATTAAGAGTATTGCAATTGATGATTTCTTTAGTAAGGTTGGTGTAGTCAATACCATGGATCTTCCTTCCATCGAAGAATTTATTGCTAAACATGATGCCACTGATGTACTACAGATATTGATGAACTTTAATAAAGGACTCAAAGATGTAGCTACTAAATTTGGGAGTGCTGATCCAATGGGCATGGGTGGTAGCGATATGAGTATGATGGGAGATGACATGATGGGTGGTATGGGTGATGAAGGTATGATGGGAGATGAACCACCTATGGATATGAATATGGATACTGGACCAGAGATGATGCCAGATGAAGTGCCCACATCCACTAAAGAAGAAAATAAAAACATGGATGGTACTTTTAATATTCCTGAAGATAATAAGCCAGTGTAGTATGATCTCCTGGAGAGGGGCCCTATGGCCCCTCTCCAGATAGATCAATTAGATGTGATGTTGGTTAAACGAGAGTTCCACCAGTGGCTTCAGTCGTATCCGTAGCCACGGTGGTAGTACCACGATAAGACTCACCATCAGCAGCAGCCGGGGCACTCTCAGTCAAGAGCTGACCAGGTCCCTGGTAGTACTGATTGGTGGGATTGATTCCCCGATAGCCCTGGAAGGCCGTAGCATTGCCAGGAGCAGACACGGTATCTGGATTGTATCCACCACCGTTGACTTCATCGGAGATGCCGTAGTTCTTGATCACCGGCTGAATGGCTTCATCGAAGCCAGTCTTGCCGAGGATACCAGGCAGGGCCAGGTTGTAGTTGACCTGATGCATACGCAGCATGACAGCCACCTGGTAGGCCAGCTCACGAATGTTTTCGTTGTGCTGGACGATGCCGGTGTACTGGATAGTGCGTTCCTGCAAGTTAGTCGTGTTGATGACACGCTGCAACTGCAGGGGACCAATATCCGTCGGGAAGACGTTCGTGTAGAACGCCGCATCGATGATGCGATCCGGAAGCATGGTGGCATCGTACTGGATCGCCAGGAAGCTCATTGACCAAGCTGTCATGACCCAGGGCGGAATCTCACCGATGTCGGTGTTCATCGAGAGGGCCGAAGCATTGGTATCCGGATGTTGCATATCGAAGATCCACCGACGGTGCAGGTTCCAGCAGAGGTTGCCGGTCACTTCGGTGTATTCGATAGACGGTGAGATCTGACCGCGAGTGCTGCGTGTCGGGATCTTGAGTGTCTGGCCATCATGGCCAATGGGAGTTTCAGCAGTCTCAACTGCATAGTTAAACTCAATACCAGTCACAGACTTAGCATGAGTCTCGACCATGGACTTGAGCATCATCTGGAGATCAGGGATCCCATCCCACATGGAAGGGGTATGAAGCACCACAATGACTGCCGGAGTGAATGCCAACGGAGTGGCCGCATCCAACTTGGTATACTTTACACCAGTCCCAAGTTGACCACCCGTGAACAGGTTACCAACAGCTCCACGCTGTCCGATGCCAAGTCCGGTGATGTTACCGATCAGAGCATCCGTCATGGAGTTAGGCGCAGCAATAGGTTTACCGTTCATAGATTAAGCCTCCTCGGGGGTGTAGCCACTGCGCCAACAAACGATATCCACATCCCAAATGCGGTTCGGGGCATGGCCAATCAGATTGACAGTACCGTGGGTAGTATAACCGATCTTTTGTTCTTCATCAGTACGATAGAAATTCACTGAGACACCATATGTACCATTGAGCATATGCTGCATATCTTTCAGCGTAGTACGCTTGGCAGCAGCAGCCAGGATCTCAAACGGGAGTTCCTTACCGGCATGGACCGCCCAGTTGTACCGCACGATGTGCTTCGTATAGACCACGGCATCAGTGAAGATAGCCGAAGACAGAACCGAAGTGTCGTAACGATAAACAGTGCGGATATCCGGCCAGTGTACCCGATGACGATCGTAGAACTGGACATAGTTGAGACCATAGTCCCAGCTATCCTGCTTATGATCGACCTTGCAGGGGAACCAGTTCATCTTGGTGACCTTGAAGAGCTTGACCTGCGAAAGCGGGAGACCCTTCGGCATGCCATCCAAGTAGTTCTTGGACTGGTGATATGCACGCTTGGTCATGGCTTCCAACGTCAACGGAAGGAAACCCTCATACCTGGTATTGTCTACCAGATACCCAGCTTGCTGGTAGATCTCCACCCTGCAGCATTCCGTACCATGGATGATAGATTCCGGCTGCAAGAGAGCTGCACTGTGTACAGCCATACCAACAGACATATCTTCATCCTTGGTATTCATTCGATCCCGCTGACAATCCTGGGTAGACAAGATCACCTTGATGTCATCCCGCACAGCCAGGAAGCTCAAGAAAGCTTTCTTAGTTTCCAGCAAGACACCCGTATCCCAGACATGGGTAATGGGGAATCGAGCAGAATCAGAGATTTCCGGGAACAGATCATCTTTCAACCATTGACGAGTCAACGTTTCAATTGAAGTATCAGTAATATCACCATCAGACCCACCAGACAAATAGATAATATAATTCTGATTAAGGACAACACTATTGGGATCAGTAGCATCCATTTCGATTTCCACATGATCAAGATACGTACCATCAGCTTTACGACCAGTGAACAGATCGATCATATAGGGATTAGTTTCAGTCACATTAGGTTCAACATTAAGAACCGCAGTAGCTACAGCTTTATAATAGTTATCATAAGTGTGTACAGCAAAAGGAAGTTTAGAGAGCTGCATAGTCGAAGACCAGAACAAATCATCCAGTACATAGGTGAGTGCTAAATTCTTATCTAAAGTCTTATCAATAGCATCAGGACGAATACTGGCACGCACAAATGAATCACCATATGAAGAACGTACAGGAGAAACAGTATCCTGACCATACGTCTTTTTAACTACATAATACTGAAACTCCAAAGCACCAATACGGGATACCTGAGCTGCATCCACATTGATCGGATCATAATGAATCTTATATCCAAGTTCATCACCATATTCACCAGGATACAAAGCACGATGTGCCAACATTGGGAAAGTCTGAGTGGATACACCAGCTTCTTCTACAGTGACAGGTCTCAATGAATTAAGTGTAACATCCTGTGCAATGATATCTTTAGTCCATTTCAATTTATATCCAGGTTCCTTAATGATATCACCAGAAGTAGCATCAGTGAGCGGAATCTTATTTCCATCAGTATCTAAAACAAAGCCACCGAATTCATCTTTCTTATACTGGGTAATTTGTGCAGGAGTGATTTTCAATTTCAGTGCAGAAGAAGAATACTTAGCAGTATCTGGAGCCAGTCGGACATAGAAACAGCCCTGACGTTCAAAAAGATGCTGCATATAAACAGATTCACGAGAATGATATTTTGAATACTTGTCAAACGTACCTTCACCATACATCCATTTTGCAGAATCATAGGTCCCATTCCACGTAGGAAATCCAATGGGGCCTTGCATAGCACGCCCAAAAAACACGGGACGATGTAATGGGAGTTCTTCCCGATACAGCGGCGTGTAAATGGACTTGTCCAACACGTTCATTTGCGCATGCGGAAACGTGTTTAAGATAGACGTCGTACCCATGTGTGTGCTCCTTCCTGAAGGAAAAATGCTCAACGCTGCCGGGGCATCGTATAGGTTAACGATTTTGGAGCAATCTTGCCTATAAGATTGCCTGATAGCAACTTACTGAGGAATATAAAACTCAGTATACCAAATATACCCTTTTACCTAAAAGGATCCACATATGTTGAATAAAACACTGCTATCTACCCAAGCTGCTGAGCTCTCCGGTATCAATGCCACGATACCTAAAATAGTAAAATATTTAGCTGACAACAGAAATTGTTATCTTGACAATGGTGTGATGCGCAACATTTATCAAATGAAACCACTCATCCCAACAGCATTCAATATCATTTTTGATAATATCCTAGAAAGTGATAAATTAGATGTGTTTGCACCTATCCGTACAGATATGGGTACTGTACCTGAATTTCTTTCTACTAATGAATTTGTGTTGGATTTAAAATGGATACCCACAAGCAGTGAAGTACTTAGATCTTATCCAGAATTTCACCATAAAGTATTGATTAATTTAAGCCCTATCTTAAGAGTGAGTAAAACTACGCCGATACACTACAGCGTGAGTGACATCAACGTCATGCATGCTCTCTTTGTAAGAGCAGCTTTAGTTGCCTCATATCAAGATAGTGATGGTTGGCTTACTCCCCAATTGGGAGTATTTATCGCAAAAACCTATAGTATGGTGATTTCTAGCCTTTTGGCTAAGCAATATGATTTGACTATCGTAGAACAATATACACTTGCTAGTGTATTTGCACTTTATATGTGTCAGATGTTAGGTGATAAAGATGATGATCTTATCATGCCTGCACTGTTTAATCGATGCACTTTTCTTTTTCCTCAACACAATCAATTAATAGCTATTGCTAAAGCTATGGAACATTATTCAAAGATTGGACTCAATGTCGGTAGTATTTGTCAACTCATCTCTGAATTGGGACCCCAGCGTATGAAAGATTTTAATCCAAATATTCTGTATCGTAATATTAGTAATCTTGGTACTTCAACGATTCAAATGGCATTGGCTTTTGAATGTCCACCATTGTGGGTATATCAATTATTACTTACTATCTCTGGAGTAAAGACACGTCTTCATCATGTGCTCAAAGAAAATAGACTCTTTGAAGACTGTAAATCATTTGGACGTGAATTGAATACTTCTCGTACATTCATTGATATACTCAATACCAATCGTTAATATGTTTATTCATCAAAGGAGTAGTTCCCCATGACAGATACTGAAAAAGCATTATGTGAAATACTCAATCAATATTGTTTTGATTGGGTATGGAATGAACCACTCTCTGAACTCCGTGAAAATATCAAACCAATACTTCTTAGTACCAGATCACAAAAAGGTAATTTTATTTATAAAGAAGAACTCATTCCAGTACCTAATCAAGTAGATGGACCATTTTTCATGTATGGTATGTTTTATTCAGATGTCTGTGTGAATTTTACTATTCCAACAGAAACTTGGATAAGTCTAGAAACACTCTGTAATGATCACAATGTATTGATGGATATGTATAGTCATAAAGGTAAAGTCTGTCATAAAGGATATACTTTCATCCAGCTCAATAAGAGTAGGACTCGTATACTCATTGCTATCCAAAAAAATATGTGTAAACAATTCATTGATATAAATGATATGGATGAAGTCTATTTCACTGTACAGTTTGACAGTGATAAAGTCAATGAATGTACTGTCTATAGTCATTTCATCCCAACTACTGATATGTCTGGTACTTATAGATCCATGTTACTTCAACAACTCAATGCTTGGTCTCCTAAGTATCAACAGACTGTAATGTATATCAATGGTGTTGAATCTACTGACTTTGCTCCAAGTCTTAAGATGGGAGATTATATTGATGTTATTGTTGATGAGAATATAGCATTTAGTTTTGATCTTGATCTCACTGATATTACTAAAGATTTTGCTTATTATTCTGAAATGGATAAAACATATAAACAAATAATCCATATTCCCAAAACTTTAAATCCAATCAATAGAGTAATTACTCATGATACTTGTGATATCTGGGTAAGGAGGAAAGTCCCCCTTACCCGTAGTGTGGAAGGTGCATATATGCACCGTGCAGCTAAACGTGGTGTCACTAATATTACACATAATGATTTTGGTATCCCTTTATATATCTTAGATGCATTTCGAGATCATCTAGATACTCAAGATATCACATTGCATGTTGTGTGTCGTTATTATGATAAAGACAATACCTTAATAAGAGATGCATCATTCATTGATCTTCTTTATACTCAAGATGATGAGACTATCCTTACTACTTTAAAAGGTAATCTTAATTTCATTGGATTAGATTTTTGGAAAGCATATCAATTAGAACAAACTGAATATGTAAAGATGTTTTTCAATCTAGCCGAACTTTATAGTGTCAATTTAGAATATTATGTAAAAGCTTTAGGTTATTATCACACCATTGTACTATTGGCATCTCGTATAGCTACAAAGACCATCAGTATGGAAAGTACTCCTGAATTTTATGTGAATAGAGTTATGGTCTATGAAAAACCACCTCTTTATAAACAATATAAATCATTACCTTTGGTCTATCGCAATGGGCTCAAATTAAAATATAGTGATTATGGATATGTTGATCAGGGTGATACTATCACCATTAGTATGGGTGATGATGTAGTATCTAACAGTGGTGATACTTTTACTACAGTATTGTATCTCGATGATGATAGATCTATTTATCTTGTAAATCCCAATACCACAGATACTTTCATTCAACTTCCTTATACTAAATTTAAATTATATGAAGTCACCACTGATGAATATCGTACATTTAAGGGAGTGGATCAAACAAGTAATGTAAGTTATAAAGATGTGACTGATGTCTATGGACTCTATGCACTCCACACCACTGTGGATGGAATTTTACAATTAAGTTATGGTCCTGATATGCAAGACAAGACCTATGTTATTTGTAATGATAGATGTAGCTATGTTTATACGTATGATATTACTTCATTAGTTACTGCAGGTGAAAATGTGGTAATCCCCATTCAAATGAATGTGAAAAATAAAGCTAATGTACAAGTGCCCATCATTAATTTTAATAATATCTCAGTGTATATTAATGGTAGATATTTAATCAAAGACTTGGATTTCATTGTCAACACTGTCTATAATCATCTTGATAATGTATCATTTAAACAGATCGTAATTCAGACTATGGAATATTTGATTGAACCTGGTACTAATTGGGTAGAAGTAATCCTCAATACAGATGAGATTGATGATAGTTCTCTAAGTTTTCAAATCTCTGGTATCTGTACTGATCCTACTCCAGCCAATCTCTGGTTTCCCACCGTATCATTGTTACATATTGATGGTCAATTGGTGAATCAAGTGACTGATAAAGGAGTATATCTTTCTGTTGATCCTGATAAATATAGACAAGGTGCACCTTATGAGGTACAAACTAGTGTGCCTGGTATAGTAAGAGAGTTCATCTCTAAATATCATACTAATGAAGACAAAGCTCGTTTAGCAAAGATCAATGAATATTTTGGACAATTAAATCCCAATTATCCTGATATAACTTTATTACCACAATCACACCGTATATATTCTACACTACTCAATAGGGTACTGAGAGATATTGTATTCGGTAATAAACAAATGGCTGATGATCCCGATAGTAATCGTATTAAAGAACAGCTTTTAGACTATGATTATCTTCGTGAATTAGACATTGTCCAACTCAATAAAAACAATTCTATGTATATTGATTATTATCCAAGTTATAGACAATATGAATATACCTCTGAACAATTGTTGGTAATCAAAACTATCATCTCTTCTAACCTACCCAATGAAGCCATTAGGGCTAAGGCGGATACTCACAAATGAGCGGAAAGACTACAGTCAATTTATTTTGGAAAGAGGTACCCACTGGCTGCTACATGGATGATGTATACGATCCAGATAGGGACGGTACTGATCCTAATTTAGCCAATGGGAAATATGTCTTAAAAGAAGGATCTGCACCTATAATTGATCGTGAGATAGAAGGTGCTTGTTATTATGTCAAGAGTGTAGATCCCATCACGTTTAAACATACTTTTGCACCATTACGTATTATCATCCCCGATCAAGAAGATGAAGTCTCTATTGTTTCATATGGCAATGATAGATTCATGTTGTATTATGATGATAGGACTAAACCCACTAAACTCATCGTAGATTCTAAATTGTTTTTTGTTGGTCCTTCTTTGGTGGAGTATAGACTCTATCGTGTGTTGGCTGATGGTACCAATGAATACATTTCTCTTTATTTAGATGCTGATGAACAATTCAAAGGTGAACGTATCCCAATGGCCACAGCCATGGAACGTGGTGATATCAAATATTGTACCAATTGTCACACCTTAAATAAGATCATTGATGGTGAAGTCATTATCTTGGAGATCTACAATACTGTTGGTGTACTTTCCACTAAAGTGTCTTTAGTAGCTATGCGAGCAAATATCTTAAATGATTTAGCTACTGATGCAAATCCAATCGTCAAATTTGATATGGATTGTTTACAGAAACGTGGTGAAGATTTTTATATCTATGCTAAGCAAGATCCCTATCAATTAAATATCACGCCTTATGTAATTTATGCTAATGGTGTCAGACGTGATATTCCCATTGACAATCAAAGATGTTTCCTTTATGGATTTGAAGATTACAATCCTTCTTATCCTGGATATAGACAGCCCATTATGGCTAAGATCTTTTTATCCCCACGTGAAGTGGCTACCATTGGTGAAGATACTGGAAAGAATCGATATATCTCTGCAATCAGAAACCTAGTGACTATCCAGAATAACAATACTGTATATGCTAAATTCAGTCTCATTCCATATTGGGATAAATTGAGTCAATCTTACAAGATCAGATGGTTTGCATATGTCAATACTCGAGATCATTTCTGGGATGTAACAGACTTGGTACGTGATGATAGTGAGACTCCTTTTGATGGTACAAAATATACAGGACAGACACAAAAGCTGACTGTCTCTATGGATCTGGCACAATTGATTGGATCTGACAGTACAATCATCCATTCTCAAAATGTTTGGTTGACTTTGTATCCTCAAATAGATTATATGCGATACACCTTTAAAGATGGTGTCAATGATAATTATTGTTATGGTGTAGAAGCAGCTTTATTCAGACGCCCATACATTCATTATGATGAAACTTTGACACAATATTTCATCCCAACATCTATCTTTAGGAATAAAGAAGCAGTACTTGAAAATTTCTATTATAATGCTAGACCCATGTTTAATCCTATCAATGAGACTGCTCCTCCAGTACCCACACATTTTAATATCCGTGATATGTTTGGACGTATGGTCATCTCTTCTCCTATTGAAATTGAACAATATACACAGGCTTGGAGTATCATCACTACTGGTCTAGCTAGTCAATATGTCAATGATACCTTGATTGTAGAATGGTTAAAATCCAATGGTAGTGGTGGATATGAAATCATCTATGGTGTACCTGTAGAAGTACGCCGTAGTGATACTGGATATAACACCGTTATTAATTAAGATTATCTGACTAGGAGGTGGCATCTGCCACCTCCTAGTCTTTCGTCTTCTTTTCGTTTCACTCAAAGATATAATGGATGATATCCATCACATATTTAAATATATATTATTTTATTGAACTTTAATCCTTTAATATCTTTTACTTGGAGGTAATGTACATATGGATAAAATCTCAAAATTGAGACCTGAACTACAGGCACTCAAAGATCTATTTGATCCCCGTAAACGTGAACTAAAAAACATCCGTGAATTGGTCAAACATGATCCCTCTTATGTAAAAGAACTGCTGGGTGTAATTGAAGATGGACTTGATGATTTTAAATATCAATGTGAACTTGATAAATCACAACTTGCAAGTCAGGCATTGATTGGTATGATCGGCTTATTGTTGGATTATAAAAAGATAGCTAAAATCAACAGTGTTGCCGGAAAAAGAAAATTCTGTATCATGGTTATTGACACCATTTTATATCATTACCCCAACGGATATCCTTTTCATGGTAGTCCAAATGATAAACAGTTTGTAGATACCTTTTGTACTTTTTATTTTCATGAAAATATTGCAGATTTACATGGTTCACATTGGGAAAAAGAAACTAAAGATTGTCATGAATATATGTGTAAGCTAAAGGAACAATGGATATCTATCCAAACAGGAGAAACATCATGAAAAATTTATATCAATATGATGTATATGATCCGACTAAACGTGAGATTTTACATTATTATGGTATATCTGGTCCTGACCTGGAAGGTAATGATCTCATTTCTTTTAATATGAGAACTGAATCTAGTACTCATGCAAAATGTATCAAAAACAAAACTGTAATTCTGCAAGATGTGCTAGATAGTATTTATGTATTGGGTGGTACTTTGGATTCATGGACTAAAGTTCATCCATTTAGTGCTGTGCATGAAACACTTATGTTGGCTATGATGAATGATATTAAAAATGAACATGTAGATTTCCTTAGATATGTATATATGACAGATATTGATTTTACTGAACTCATGAAAAAAGGTATAGCAACATATACCAAAGAACATACTGCGTCAGTTGTATTTAATGATAAATGTGATAAAATGTATAATTTTCATAAACTTGAAAAAATCCCCATCATGGAGGAAACTGATGATCACTAAAATCATGCTTCAAAATCGTGAAGATGATTCAATGTGGCATGTGCATGATAAAATCATGTTTGATTTAGCACTATACGTGGATAATAGCTATTATGCTATTCACCTTGAAACTAAAGAAGAAAAACAATACGAATTAATTAATCAACTGTATTTGTTGGAATCTTTATTTGGAAAAAAAGAAACCCAACAAATCTCAAATTTTATTTTAACTGATTTTGATAAAGCTGAAGCTGAATTGAAAAATATCATGGATATGTATCGAGAGGTTAAACATGGTAAAGATTATGAAAAACAAGGTATGTTAAATCGAGTCGATTTATGTTAATAGTCTTATCACGAATAGAGAAATATAATGAATTGATCAATAGAGTGATTGAATATACCACCCTACCCGATGGGTGGGGTGGTCATGATACTGATAAAGCACCAAGTGATCTAGTCATCAATCAGGCACATCTATGGTTGCATCTTTGTAGTGAATATACAGATATCCCACCACCACACGTTACCTGTTCCACTGATAATGAAATTTGTTTAGAATGGAAACCAGATGGTGAATATAAAAGTTATTGTAGAATATTTATTAAAAATGATAGTATTTATGGTATGTTTGTGGATTATCAGAATAATAAATACTTTTCACAATTACCCTGGTTTCATGCTACTACTCGAAAGGAACAATTCAAACAAATGAGTGTACTTCTTTTAAGAAATATTAACAATCTTGAACCCAAAAAGGAGACTCTAAGGTATGATGGATTATATTAATGAATTGCTCAAAGTAATTCAATCAAATCCGATAGCAGCTAGTATCTTTGGTGCATCCACTGTAGCTGGATTATTTGTATGGGCTAGAAATATTCCAATGCAATTATTTGATTTTATTATAAACCGTATCACAAAGACTCTCACACTTGACAATTCACAACATGGTTACATTATCAATATATTGGAAACTTATATTGAAAAAATCTATTATGCACCTAAAAATGATTTTAGTCTATCCGATGATTTAAATTCTAAAAACCAAAATGGTTCTGCTGATAAACTAACCATTGGAGAGAATTCTACATTTTATTGTAAATTGAATGGAAAAATATGTAAAATCTCAAAATATATAGCAGGACAAAATACAAGAAATTTTACCATGGGAGCAATTGGTCATGGGCGTAATTCTACAGATAGGCAGGTTTATAATTTTACAATAATGACACTGCGAAATATAACTTTGCTAAATTGGTATACTGAGATCAGATCAATTCATGATAGGAACTTAAAAAAGCGAGATCATCTATTGTGTATTTTAGATGAAAATAGAGCCACCTGTGAAAAACCCTTGATCAATTTTGATAAACTTATTTTACCAAAATCCACTAAATCTCTGGTAGATACTATCATAAATAATCTTGAATCAAATAACACATTTTATCGAGAAAGAAATATTCCACATAAAGAAGGTATATTGTTATATGGATCCCCAGGTTGTGGAAAATCTCTCTTTATACAGGGTATAGCTAGCAAATATGGATATGTCATACAATATATTAATTTAAATCAGGTTGATGAGAATGGTTTGTTAAATATATTCACTACTGAAATGGAAAAGGTCATATTTCTCATTGAGGATATTGATTGTCAAATCAATACTTCAATCAATAGAAATGCTCAAATCAAGTCTGAAAATTCAGGTGTATCCTTAGCACTGTTACTCAATATCTTAGATGGTATCTTGACTAAATCTAAACAATTTGTAATCGTGACTACAAATAACATTGATGCTCTTGATCCAGCACTCATTCGTGATGGCCGTTTTAACAGTAGGATAGAATTTAAACCATTTACATCAGATTTGATTCTTGAATATTTAAAGATGTTCTATGGTGAAAATCTATGCAGTCTTCGTGAAGAACAAATAAAAAGCTTACTCAATAAATATCCAGAAGCTACCATCACACCTGCTAAACTTGCATCTATCTGTATCAGACATAAACAGGGTTTAAATAATGAAGCAGTCTCTGAATTAAAACAGCATTTAAAAACAACCATTATGCTTCAAAAAGAAGGAAACAACAATGGCTGACACATCATTTGAAACATCAAATGCATACTTAAAGAATTTCCTCAGAGATAAGTTATATGCAAAATATACAGAGACTAAAGTCGTAGAACATCATTGCGCTATAAATGAAACATCTAGTACTCCAGAATATAATTACATGTTGGATGAAATCATGTTTCCCACTACAAATGAATGGAATGAATGTTTTAAGATTATACTAAAAGGATATGGATATACCTCAGCTGAAATAATGAAAGCTAGTGAACAATTTATTTCAAATATTGGTGGAATGTTTTATCTTGAATGTGAAAAAGATCCCAAATATAAATTCACACATATAGATTACATCACCAAACAGATCACTGTTCTAGTTTCGCATGATAACAAACATCCATGGGAACTTAATCTTGAATTTAATGATAAAAAATCTTTAGAAAATGAATTTAAGTTTTTATCTTCAATCCCCGACATTCAACGTGAAACACGCCGATTTTTATATGATTACACTGATAATGATAAATTACTATTTAATATAGATTTTCCTAAAGATATCATTACCTTTCTTAATTTTGGTATAAATATAAACAGTCGAATAGATTATAAAAGAAATAAAATCATCTTAGAAGCCACAGTGGCTGAATATTCAGGTCAAAAATATTATTATACTGTAACTGGAAGTAGATTACGTGGCATGATGCAAAAACAACCCAATCACATGCATACCATTCCCCCAATTGAACGATACTTGAGTGATATTGGGATCCTTAATATGCATGAGATGTATGTTGAAATGTATCAGGATTTAATGCTCTTAATTTGAATATATCACTATATTTTTATAAAGTATTTTTATCTTATAATACCACCTCTGTTTACAGTCTATTCAAGTAGTGATCACCATGTAACTATATACCTACTCTTGGTATGTAAAAAGGATATCGACATGCAGGCTCTAGCTACTACAATCGATGTGGTGTCTCAGGCTGATGATATTAATCGTCTCTATGATGAATCTATGGAGATAGTCACACACTACTCTATTGAGCACATGCACTTCGAATTTGAGACGATCAATCCAAAACAATATAGACTGGTCCATCTGGATATGCCACGTGTGGGCGAATGGGATCAGATCTTTGTACAGGTACTCGGTGATATACTCTCGTATAATCAGTATCTCAAGTTGTATCCTACTTTTATAAAGAATCAATCTGCTACCAAACGTGTGATCTTTCCTTCCAATACTTACATTAACAAATTTAAATATGATACATCTCGAATGGATGCTGTGATTGAATGGCCCACCGTAGAAGATACTTCTATGTATCAAGAGCGTACTGTGATTTATACACCCATTTTACTTAAAATTATGCAAAGTATCCACGGTATGTTGACTAATCTCCATCAGCTACATAATCAATACAATCGTATACATCTCGTCAAATAGACAATGCCAATGAATTGGATACAGAGGATCCCCATGGGGATCCTCTGTATCCACACCCATAAAGGAGTATCTTCATGATCATTAAAGAAAGTGGTTTTTATGGGATCAGCCCACACCCTACAGACAATATCAACAGTCCCACCAATCAAATACCAACAGCAGTAGTATATCTCAATGGTGGGTGCATCGAAGGTGTCATTTCCAATATCCCAGGATTAGAAGTACATTTCCTTGATTATGATACAGATGGTATTGATCAAGATGATCCTAATCTGATGGATCTCTCTGAAGAAGAAGACAAAACTGATCTCCAATACATGAGTACTCATGTGACAAATGATATCATGAGTGATACCGAATATCAACATATTAAAGAATTGGAAGCTAAACGTATGGCTAGACATGAAGTCATTGAAAAGGAGAACAATAATGAACAAGTATGATGAAGTCCATTTCATGTTGGATGTAGAGTCTCTTAGTCTTCAACCCGATGCAGTCATTTGTACTATCGGATGTTGTACCGTTAATCCATTTATTCGACTCAGTGATCCAAATGCAACAATCTCTGTAACTTCAGCTTTATTTTACACAAAAATAGATTGGCAAGTGGAAGATGGACATATTAGTACTGATACTCTTAAATGGTGGTTTGATAAAGAAAGATCACAAGATGCACGTCAAGAATTAACTCAATCTAAAGTACCCACCAATAAAATAATTCCAACTATTGGAAAGGATATAGAACCCGTAACCCTATCTGTAGCAATGGATAATTTGATGGATTTTTTCAAAAGACTATCTAAACCAGACCGTGTTGATAATAAAAACGTTTATATATGGACTACCAATAACTTTGATACAAGTCTCATCCAATATCGATTTAAACAATTCGGTATCCCTTGGCCTTTCTATTATCGTAATATTTGCAATATCCGTGATATTTATCGTACTGCTAAAATTAAAGATCCTACTTTTGATGCTAAAGAATATATGAAGAATTTAACTACGGATAAATTTGCAGAACATCGTGTAGATTTTGTAGCACATCGTGCCGATAGTGATTGTATCACACAATCCATCACACTTGCTGAAGCATATCGTATCATCCTCAGCTGATATAACTAGACTACCATGGGACATGTGTCCCATGGTAGTCTAGACACAATCTTTATTTTTTTTTAACTATTTTGAAACTTTATTCTTTCTGGATTCTACTAAAGTGGTACCCAGGGTTATATAACACAGCATCAATTTTTGCACTTCCTCATAGAAAATGATCCCGAATTCCATGAGGAATAAACACATATAAAATCTATCTATAGAATTCTTTGTATCTTCTTCCTTTTTCAAATTACTAGAAATGTAATCAATAGTATTATTGATAGTCTTTAAGAGATCATCCCAGAATATTAGTTTCATAAGATCCAACATACGATTCACTGAGAGTCTCTGATTCAAATATGTGATCTTATCCCAATCCTGGATAGATCTTGATTCACTCATACTCTTGGCTAGATACTTTTCATTCTGAATCACTTGTATTTTAGAGTACATGAGCTTACCTTGAGAAATATAACTAAAGTCTTCTATCCCGATAGTAGACAAAATATCCTTAGTAAATAGGGTCTTTAGATCTACGTATTCTCCTCTCACAGTCTTCCCAAGGGTGATACCCAGGACCTGTGAAAAACGCATTGTACCTTCCCAATGTACCTTCCAATCAGCAAATGGCATAGTGATGATATTTACATTCTTTAAAGCTAAAGGATCTATCTCTACTTGTTTAAGTAAAGTCTCCAACTGATCGATATGTAATCTATGATTAGCAAACAATTCTTTAAACTTGGTGATAAAGTCTTTATATTTAAGCTGCATATTTTTTAACTTCACCATCCCGTCATTGAGAAGGAGTGTGTTCTCTGTATTCATGATCTCCCCTTAAGTTAAGTCTATAACATAAAAACCATAATAGAACTTTCACACATGAGGTGCCTTCAGGCACCTCATGTACTAATTGATAAAAGATAAGATTTACTTGAGTAAAAATTTGAAGTGCAGCAATCTCGATCCTCCCTCATCTGGTGTGCAGGCCTACCCCCGGCCTGCACACGCAGACTCGGTTCGGATCTCGTAAGGAATAAGAACTAGTACCATAAGATAACACAAAGAATATAAAATAATTTTAATATTCTTATTTTTATTAAATTAAACAATCTTAGTTTACTTTCATTACACTTTCTAAATAAGACAAAGGAATGAGATAGACAGGAGATGGATAAGACCATCTCCTGTCTATCTCGTCTTAAGAGATCCATATACAAGACAAATACAATATGGAACTAGGAGATGTATCTTAAGATACATCTCCCCATATATGATATGAAGATCCCCCCTTCTTCCCCCACCCCAGGCAAAGCGGCACCACCACGGTGTCGTTTTGTCTGTGGTACAATATTGAGATATTCACCTTGGGTCATCACCCTTAGGGGCTGTCTTTAGTGTGAGTAAATACTCAGGATATACATCCGATGACCTCAGGTCATCACTATTTAAAATATATATCATAATGATGAAGACTATGTCATATCTCATTGAAATAGTGATCTTGGATCGGCTTATCTCCGTCGAAGACGCCGGATGATCTGACTGTTTTTTCTATCCTTAAAAGGAGGATATTGATGTTTGATGCACATTGTGTTGTAGTGGATCCACTACAATCTCCATTTCCTAAATTATTGTATCATGATACATCTATTGAATGTTTGATCTTTTGTACCAATGATTGTTCATTCATGGGATATGATCATACACACTTACCTTTTTTATTTGGTAAAGATTTATTGTGTCGATATGATGTTAAATTTGTATTGAATAATGGTTCTAGTCATTCCATTGAGTTGGATAAATTATATAAATATTGTACTGGTGAATTATTGTCCAATAAACTATCTGGGGATTCTAGATTAGCCATAGTCAATAGTGATAATTCACTTACTATGATTAATTGTGCTATAGATCCAAGGGAAGTATTTTTTGAACTTTGTGCTAATGAAGAATATCATTTGAAAATCATTGATTTCTTAGATGAAAGGTTATATAAAGGGGTTACTTTTTATATGAAGCATGAATTCCAATTGGTTGAATATATATGTAATACAAAAGGTAATCATAAATCTATCCACACTATTGCTGCATTTCCTAAGATGGGATATCAACAATTTCATATGTTTGATCAATATCTCAACAAAGAAGGAGAAAGCTCATGATAGATCAAAACACACCGTTATATGTGGTGGATATGGTCCAAGATCTCTATGTCAAATTGGATATGGTAGATCGTGAAAGATTGTTTATACCACTCAGTATCACTCAAGTATATCGTTCATATAACGTATTGTTTAAGCTCGATAAAGATAATTTCAATATATCATTCAATATGTTTATTGAGAGATATTGTCCACCATTATATCAAATCTTACGTCAGGATAAATATAAGAATAGTTTCACTATTGAACAAATGTGTCAGCCTTTATTTATATCCCCATTGAATGAAATATTCTTAAATAATTTACAACAAATACATCCGGTGCATGGATTTCAATTACGTGAGTTTGATGAATTTACTGTAATGGAATACATCTACAATTATGATCTTAGTTATTTTCATTGTAAAGAAATTTGTAAGATACCAACTCCTGAGATAGTCAGTATCATGAAAAGTAAACATAAACTTTTCTTAGAGTCTTTGAAGATCAGATCTATCACTCCATGGTGCTAGATGTATCATGATCCAGCATTTAGGACTGATGTCAAAATCATTGAGATGAATAAAGGGCTGCCATATTGGGAACAGAGTCCGAGCACGATGAACTATCATGTACCAAGTAATATCAATAAATTATATCGAATGTATTGTATGGAATTCTATTTTCCCAATGGATATTGTGTCATTGAACCATTGGAAGACTTCATTAGAATGGCATGTCCAACACTCATGAATATACTCTCTCAATATAGTGAAAATAGTTTCTATCCAATTTTTAATATTTGTATGCTGATGACATCTATTGAACATGTAGAAGAATTTAAACATCAATTAAAAGAAAGATATCTTTCGATTGACGAAGTAATAAAATTCACGGTAATGGAATATATTTATGTTGAAGATATGAAATATATATGGAGTAAAGAGATCTATAGTTTTCCATACCCTTCAAAATTTGATATCATCAAACAGTTGCATAACAAGATCACTGCATGTGATCAGGAGGATCCCAGTGTCTGAGATCACTATGGCTATCCCATCTATCCTGGCTAACAAGATGAAGCAACGCTATCGTAGTGATACCTGTACATTTCATGGTCCACAGGAGACACTCCCCAATGGTGTCCTTTGGATCCGTAAAGGTATCAAATATTTTCTTAAAGGTGATAATACTGATATTGATAAACTGATCAGACAAGAACCCAATGTCATCCAAGCTATCACCAATACTATCAATCATGCAGAGGAGGATACCACATGTTGAACTGGATCAAAAGATTGTTTGGTATTAAAGCTAAAGTACAGTTCACTGATTGTCCACAGTATTGGGATTGTCAACATAAAGATTATAAAAGACGTTGTACTATCATGGCTACACCTGAGATGTGTCGTGAAATCAATAAAGATATGTTTCTGACTCCAAGTAAAAAGCTAAAGCCATATATACCAAATCATCGATCACATGGACCAACGATGCGACCAGCCCCACCACCACCTCATGTAGTAGCTGAACAGATCTATGTGAGGGATGACGATGATACTGATTTAGAAGAAAGTGTAGCTGCTGGATTGGTATTGGGTGCTATGATCATGAGTGATACTCCAAGAACGGATGATATTACCCCTGGTGGTGGATCATTTGGTGGTGGTGGAAGTGGTAGTAGTTGGGATAATAATAATGACAGCAGTAGTACTTCTTCTAGTGGAAGCAGTGATTCATGTTCCTCTGATAGTTCAAGTGATAGTGGTAGCTCTGATAGTGGAAGTAGTGATTAAATCATGAATCTTCAACTTAGATTATCTAAAAAATGTGATTATTATAGTGGATGTGGTGGTTATCCATATTCATGGAAAGATACACTTCAAGATATCAAATTAGCATTTGGGATGTTCTTTATACGTTTGGGTGGTGATGATTTTATTAGGACATCTATTCATTATAAATACAACTTGATAGATAAAGAGCAATTTGTAATTAATGGTGTGTCTCGTTTTAGAATCTCAAGTAGCCCCGATTCTGTTTTTTACTTATTGTATGGGCATGTTGGTAGAATTGAAGATCACAATCATTGTGCTACTTTTATATTATTTGAAAATAATATAAAAACTGGTGTGGTGTTACATTTTTGTACTAAAGATTTGTCTGGAAAAATATCCCAACTTCCAGACCTACCAATACATGAAGATAAATCTACGTTTTATGATGTAGAACCAGAACCCCATTATGGTGGGCTTATACTCATATGTAGACAGAAATATGTTGGTATACCAAAAAATAAAGTATTTAAAAGTACTGTTAATTTAAAATTTGATGGAGAAAATTTCCAACTAGCCAATATTGTAAATGAAATGGTCCATTGGTGAGTGTGATGGGGTGGGGATATCCCCACCCCATCACACTTGATCAAAAAAGATAGTATAGAAGAAAGATATGGAGGAAAGCATATGTATGTGATAGATCGACTCTATAGAGTCAAAAACAAAGTCATCAAGATCCTTGATATCAGTGAATGCACTTTGATTGATGTAAAGTCTCAGATAGATCTTGATACTAGATTTTTTATAGCAGTGAGTGTGAAAGATGATCCATGTTATCATACTAGTATTGGTCTACCTGTGAATCTGATGTTACTAGAGACTCCTTTTAATAGTTGTATTACTTGGACAGAATTTGAAAATACATTGACTGAGATGTGGGTCATGTCTTATAAAGAGAAGATCCCTGGATTTATAGCTAATGCTGATTTTAGATCCGCTTTACGTGGGTATTATGTGTTTCAATATTACAATGAATTGGTAGATGTGGAGCTCAATACTACCACTGTAGAAAAGTTTACCATAGATTATTTTGATCATAGGGTCTGGGATAAAAGAAACATCCCATTGTTTAAAGGTGTGATGTATGATCTTTTGATCACTGGACCAGAGAGACTCAATCATAAAAATTGTGTGATCTGTTGTAATGGGCACATGCTACTTACTGATTATATTCGACCTATGGATGATCATGGTGAACAACTTTTAGTCAAGGATGGTGCTCGTCATCTTTGGAGTACTAATAAGAATTTTTATCCAGATGTGATTTGTTTTGATTTTAGTGGATTGGGTGATATAGCCCAATATCCACTTTCTACATTTAAAAATTATAATATTCATTATGATGGAAAAAGTGATCTTTGTTTTAGATTCCCTGAATTAGACATGACACAATATACCCCTTTGGTAGTGATGGCTGGGAGTCTATTTTTTCCACATGAACTCACTAAATCCGGTGATAGTGTTTATTTTAATGTATCTAAATCTCGAGTAGGAGAGATGCTCCTTAAAAAGATCCATGATAAAGATGAATATATCTCAGGTACTATTGTACTGACTTCAGATTTTACTCCATTAGAATATTTGACAAAAGTGATGTGGGAAGATACTTGTCATGATGCATTTATAATCCTGATTAAGAATAATGAAATTTATATAGAAGAACATTTGGATTATCAATTTCCCATTAGTCAAAGTATTCAATCTCAAGTTGATATCCCAGGCATCTTACGTAAAAGGAGTACTGGATCAATTGAAGGATATGTTGATAGTAAGTATTATACTTGTCATTTACTTTATCTCAATAAGGAAAGCCCATTGTGGAAGCTATCTGAATTAGATAATCAGGGTGTGGTGGGTGTACCTATTTGGCATTGTAAACACACTAATAGATTGTGGGCTGATAAATTTAATGCATCAGATGATGATAGTTTCACTACTCAACATATTTCTACATTTGATATGTTTAATTTGATTTCATAAACACATGGGATGAGGGCTCAAGGCCCTCATCCCAAAAGGAGAAAGTATGGAGGAATCCAAAATAATTGATATGATTAAATACTATCACAGTGTTGATGATTTATTTAAAATTGATTCAGTTAAATTGGAGATTGCATTTATTTTTATAAATGAATATCGTGGAATACAGCATAAGTTGGATGAAAAAGGACTTGAAATTATTAATAAATTAGAAGAAGATCCAATTTATAAACAACATTTTGTATTCATTTTGTGTTCTTACATATATGAACTTACTGATGGACCGATATATTCAATATTTAATTGCAATACCATATATCAGAATGAAAAACTTTGGTTTAGACAAAACGTTAATTGGTGTATAGATCTTTTTAATAGAATTGATTCAATGGTTGTATCAAACTCTAAAATAAACTACTTTATAAGTTTTGATCATTTTTGTAATTATTATGATGTTAATAATAATATTAACAATAAATTATATATTAAATCGCTTTATGATAAGATTCATAAATCTAAAATATATTGGTATTTTGATGATGATATAAAACATAATGTTGAATTGTTTAAACATTACATTAGACGATATAAAGAAAACCAATTATTAGAACAATTGCAGGATCCTAAATATGTATATTCTCAAAATACTGAACTTGCAGATTGGATCATTGAAGAGATTGAAGAGATGAAAAAATGTGTGAATGATCCTTTCATGGATAATATCAGATTTGCCAGATGCGCTTCTACGAGTCAAATGAAACGTTATTATGAACAAAAATCAAGAGGATGCTGTGGGTTTTATGATGGTATTGTAGTTCATCCGAAATTTGGTAAATATAAGATTGGTTGTAATTACGGGCATTGACATTAACCTTAAACCCAAGAGGACATTATGGAACATGTTATTTATACTCAAAACACTAGATTAATGGATGTATTAGAAAAAGTAGAATCTGCTGTTTTTGAATATGCTAGGATTAAGCTTGTAGCTTCATTTGATATTTTATTGAAAAATATAACTACTAGAAGATATGTTTATCCAGATGCTCACATCATGAATATATTGTTTGTGAAAAATGAAGATGGTGATATTAATGAGTTTTTAACTAATTTGCGTAAAGTGTGGAAAAAACTCCCAGAGCACACACATCTTTATTATTTTGAGAAGATTGAAAATAAGTATATATTGATCTCTAAACATAAAGTAAATCTTTATTCTGATTGTATCCAATAAAATCATACATAGTTTAAATATATATTACATACTTGATACTATCCAAAATAAGGAGGATTACCAATGGCTGAATTCATCAAATTCAAAACTGCTGTAGCTAAACAATTTAAACTGATGTGTGAAAGTAATATATTGTATCGGGTAGATGTAAGTAAAGATGAATTGTGGGAAACTTATTTGGAATCTTATCCTGAAGAAACTAATCAAATTTATAAAGTGCGTAGAGAATATGATTGTAATTATTGTAAGCGATTTATTCGTACAATTGGTGATGTGGTGATCATTACTCCTGATAATAAGTTGATGTCTATCTGGGATATCGATGTGGATGTACCCCATTTTCAATTGGTAGCTGATAAGATGTCTGAGTTGGTAAAGTCAAAACCTATTTATAGTAAATTCATGCATATTGAACGTGTGGCTGGTGTAGATAAGAATTTCTATGAAATCATCAATCCTGATGAAAGTAAAAGTACTGGTACATATGAACACTTCTTTGTAAATATCCCTGACATTTATGTTGCATCTGAAACTACTATCAATGAAATTACTAATATGGTACGTACTGGTCAACAAGTATTTAAGCGTGCGTTGGATACTATCAACATTGAAGCTTTGGATGTAGTATTGGAACTCATTGATCAAAATACTTTAGAACGTGGTGAAGAATTCAAAGCTATCGTTGAACGATTCAAAGATTTAAAGATCGAATATGAAAAATTAACCAATGAAGAAGAAAAAGAATTGTGGGCATGGAATACAAGTGTTAATACAGCCAATGGTCTTGTACATATTCGAAATCATGCTATTGGTACATTACTCATTGATTTATCTGAAGATACTGAATTGGATGAAGCAGTACGTAAGTTTGAATCGGTGATGGCACCTGAGAATTATAAACGTACCAAATCTGTTGTTACAAAGAGTATGATTGATAAAGCCAAAAAGACTATCACTGAACTTGGATATACTTCTGCTTTGGAACGTAGACCAGCCACTATCAATGATATCACTGTCAACAATATCTTGTTCGTAGATAGAAACATTACGCCAAAACTCAATGGTGATGTATTTGATATGCTTGCTAAGACTACTAAGGAAAAGAAACAGTCTTTTGATAAAGTAGAAGATGTGACCATCGATACATTTGTAAAAGATATTTTACCCAATATCAGTACATTGGAGATGATGGTGGAAAATAAACATAGCAATAATTTCATGACACTCTTGACAGCTAAAGATCCCACTGCTAAATATATGTTTAAATGGGATAATCCTTTCTCTTGGTCATATCGTGGTGAGACAGCAGATGCTATCAAAGAACGTGTAAAGGCTGCAGGTGGTAGTGTGACTGGTGATCTGTGTATCAGATTGGCATGGGATAATGAAGATGATTATGATCTCCATGTACGTGAACCTAATGGATATGAGATCTTCTTTATAAATAAAGGACGTATGTCTCCAAATGGTGGTATGTTGGATGTGGATAAAAATGCTCAAGGATATACTCTTACAACTACACCTGTGGAAAATGTCATCTATACTAATCGTAGAAACATGCAAGAAGGTATCTATCTAGTATATGTACATAACTATTGTCAGCGTCGTAATGTGGATTATGGGTTTGAATTGGATATAGATTATCTTGGTAGTGTGACAAAATTTAGTTGGGATAAGCTGTTTAAAACTAATGAACGAGTCAATGTGGTAGCATTTAAATATACATATGAAACTGGAATTGAAATTATGGATTCTATCCCAGCTAGTGATATGTCTAAGATCATTTGGAATATACCCACACATAAATTTGTAAAAGTGAAAACTATGATGTACTCACCTAACTATTGGGATGATCATGGTGTTGGTAATAAGCATTATTTCTTTGTACTCAATGATTGTAAATGTGATGAAGCTGTCCGTGGTTTTTATAATGAATTCTTGAAAGAAGAACTTCATCTTCATCGTAAAGTGTTTGAAGTGTTGGGTGATAAACTCAAGATGGGTGTTGAAGATAATAGCACTCTTTGTGGTGTTGGATTTTCTAGTACACTTAGAAATGAAATTGTGTGCCGTGTGACTGGGGCATTCACTCGAGTCCTTCGAGTGAAGTTTTAACTTAATCTTTTACTTGGAGGATACTCCCAATGGCTATGATCACTGACAACATCTTCGAAAGCGCTACCCGTCTTGGCCTGACTTTCTCCACTTCTGTGGGTGAACTCATCGTCACTGATATTTGGCAGCTGCCTCTTCAGGGTAGCCGTTGTAACTTGGATGCACTGCTGGTGGATCTCCATAGTCAGCTCAAGAAGGATGAAGAGACTATCACCACCTTCATCCCGGAAAAGCAGCAGATCACTACTGCTCCTACGGCTGACCAGTTGAACAAGCTGCGCTTTGATGTGGTGAAGCATATCTTCGACGTCAAGTTGAAAGAAGCCAATGATGCCAAAGAGCTGCAACGCAAGCGTACCCTCAAGCAGGATCTCCTGGCTATCAAGGCCCAGCGTGAAAAGGACAACCTGGCCTCCAAGTCCGATGAGGACATCGATGCCCTCATCGCTGGGCTCGATGCTTAGGTCTTAAGACCATCAAACTAGGATAGGTGTGGGTGGGATATCCCACCCACACCTATCTAAAAAGAATAATATGCTTATTAAATCTCCACAGTTCGAAATCGATATCTCAAATAATTATATGATGTATTTCACTAAATTATCAGTATCAATACAATCAATGGTTAAATATATGAATGATATAGCTAAGACTTCAGATAATATTCATTATCGCTTAATTAAACAAAATGTACATGAAAAATATGATCCTGGTGTATCTCACATGTGGACTTATTACGATCATGAATTTAATACACTCATTGGTATAAAGTTATTTAAAGATGGTATGATACAGTGTCATTGTACTAATGGCAAAGAGCATTCATTTCACGAATGCTCTTCTTTAGCTGGACGTAGGACTATGTTAATCACTATAAATGATTTTTATTTTTGGTTTATATCTGGATTTATTAAAAAAGGGAGAAACCCATGAATAAATTGGACCTGACTCAATATGTGGAATCAGCATCATTTGATCGGATGATACCAGCTTTCACCATTAAAGGTACATGTAGTGTAGCTATTAATAGTGACACTAATAATTCTAGGGAACTTGCAGAACAATATACTGAGTATTGTCTACGTGTTTGTAAATCATTCCATAAAATAAAGATAAATAATGCACCACCTGAAATGAAATATTACTACGGACAGGAGATTATATCTCTTCCCAAAATGTTAAACAAAAGAGATCAGCAAGAACTCCATACTGTATTGAAATATCCACTTGTGAGTTTCGGACTAGTATTAGAATCACCAACTCCACCAATATTTTCTCCGAATGGTAATACCCTTGTACCTGCTAGAATGAAAAGTGTACCATCTGGTGAAATATATCTAAGTTACGCTTTAGAAAATAAAACACATATTACCGAGGTTATATCTGATTGGATAGTTAAGCTTCAACATCCTGAAGAGTTTAAATCAGATGAAGATCCCATAGTAAGTTGGCACCATGATACTTATTCTACAAGTATGTTATTTATCGTGTACAATGAATTACCTACTTTGGAAAATATTAAAACAGTTATTCAAGATGTTTTAATCATAACTCGAATGTTTCCAATTATAACACCATATGAATCTTTAGTTTAAAAGAGAATATCATGCCAGAACAATCAACCAAACTTGAAATCTTTAATAAATTGAAGATCCTTAAATATTATCAGGATGATGGGCATGGTAATAAAGAATTTGTACCAAAGACAATTGAGCTTGAAACTGGAGAAGTACTCAAATACAACCCAGTCGATTGTTCAGAAGAAGCTGATTTTGATGCAGCATTATTATTTATATATCAGTTGAATTTTGAATATTGCAGTTGTGCTAATATAGAAGCTGAATTAAGAACTATCTACAGATGTTTAAAGCATGCAATGAATGGTGATATGGAACTTTATTGGGGTGAAGAAGAATCAAAACATTATGGTGAACGGATGTTTATTATTAAGACTTTAGATAAATTGGAATTATTGGAGCATGGTACTAGTGTACATTTTTCTTGGCTTACTGATAAAGGTAAAGATTTATTTCATGATCTTGATCTCATCTTTACATATGGGTGATGATGGTACATTCACGATGTATATTGATGCAGTGGCTGAGACCTATGCAGTGAGTTCCACTTCTAAAGAACGTATCCCTTGGGGAAATAAATCTATAGTAGAGATGTTTGCTGATGTAAGAAAAAGATCTATCATATAGATTTTCTATCCTTAGGAGGAGTAATGATCAAGCTTATTCAATTAATTTGTGTTTCAATCATTGTGATGAGTATCATTGGTGTACTTGCTTGGTTTAGTACTATTGTTTTGATTGGTGTCGGTGTATTGATCACATGTGGTATTTTGTGGATGACTGTGATCGAACCAATCATTTATAAATTTAAGAGAAAGAAATATCTGACAAAACTTTGGTGATGATGGATGGATCCCCTGTAGGGGATCCATCCATGTATAACATAAAGTCATTCATTTTTAAAACCTGAAAAGATAATGTGAACCATTTGGAGGTTATTGTGGAAAATATTTCACACGATTTAGTAAAACATAGAAAATTAAATATTATTATGGATGGACAATTTGGTTCTACTGGTAAAGGGAGTTTAGCTGCATGGTTGGGTACTATATCACCAGTTGAAATATACGTAAGTAATCTTAGTCCAAATGCTGGACACACCTATGATTTACAAGATGGATATGGTCCTAGAGTAGTAAAACAATTACCTATTGGTGGGATTATTAATAAACGATCACAGATTTATTTATCTCATGGATCAATCATCGAACCAAAAGCTTTATTAAAGGAAATAGAAACATTTAATGTTGATAAAGACCGAATATGCATTGATCCTAGAGCTGCTATTGTTACCGATGAATGTAAAGCTTTAGAAAAAGATAATTCTTCTTCAGTAGCTAAGATAGCTAGTACACAGAGTGGTACTGGTGTAGCACTTAGTCAAAAAATCATGCGTAGTGCTAAATTAGCAGAAGATATTCCAGAGTTAAAAGATATGATACATGAATTTGATTTAATGGAACATTTACAATTAGGATCAACTGCAGTTATGGAGACATCACAGGGTTTTGATCTTGGATTAAATTATGGACTTAGTTATCCACATTGTACCTCTAGAGATGTGACACCATCTCAATGTTTAGGTGATGCAAAAGTGCATCCAAAATTCTTAGGTAATGTATTTCTTACTTTAAGAACATATCCAATACGAGTGGGTAATTTGAAAGTTGGAGATATTACATATGGTGAAAGTGGACCATTTTATCTAGATTCTAAAGAGCTGAGTTGGGAAGAATTGATGGTCACACCAGAGAAAACTACAGTCACTCAACGTATACGTAGAGTAGCTACATTTTCACCAACACAATTGAAAAGAACGATATATTACACTAAACCAAAACATATATTTTTGAATTTTATCAACTACATCTTAACTGAAGAATATATTGAAATTATAATAGATGCATTCAGACAAATAAAACAATTTCCAAGTTTATTAGGATTCGGTAGGAGTATACTTGAAATATCACGAGCAAGAAATTTAACAGAATCCAAAGATATCATGTATGCACAATTATGTAAATAATATTAGTTTTTTATGTAAATATTATAGTACTTTTCTACAAAAGGAGATGACATATGACTATTAATTTAGATAAGTATTTTCATATAGATGAAAAGAAGAATGCTACTATCTTTCTTGGTGATAAGTTAGAGATATTCATTCCCACTAGATATATCAACTATGGTCTTCTCTCCCATGATAAATCCCTTAATGCTTTAGGTATCTTTGAAATGAAGATCAATGACACTATTACAGGTGGACTCTGTCTCCCAGCTAAACTCAGTATGATACCAAAAGAAACTTATACAACTACTATTGATGAAGTGTCTTACATGGTAGCTACATTTCAAAAACATGATACCTTCATTGAGAATATGACGGTCATTAAAAATGATGCTTTAGGATATGTCCTTTGGAAAGAATTCATCTCTTTAGGTAATTTACCTAAGTTCATTACGTATGATAATATTGGTACCCTCTTTGATCTCATTGCTCAAGTATGTGGTATCAATTTTGGTGTCAACCATGCAGTCTTTGAAATGATCTATGCTCACCTCTATAGAGATCCAGATGATATCACTAAAGAGTATCGACTTTCTAAAATGAATAAACCACCAGTCTTCATTGAACTCAGGAATGTGAGTTATGGACCAGATACTACTACGGCTAAGATGCTTGGTAGTTATTGGAATGATGGTATCAATAGTAGTCTAGTCAATGCTTCAGATAAGGTCTCTGAGTTAGACCACACCCTATTTAATTAAAAGGAGATACACCCAGATGCAGACATTTAAGATCTATTGGATAAATGGTACTACTGAAATCCTTATGGGGAGAGATATAGCAGATGCTTTTAATAGTGTTGGATATACTAAAGACCATGTAGAATCTATGGAACGATATGTACTAGTAATTAATGCTGATCCCACTTTAGTAGATAGTACCATCTTTTCTTGTGGACGATGTAAAAGCATGCCTACTATAGAAAATAAAGATATTGAAAAGTGGTTAGTCTATTGTCCAGACTGTAGACAGAATGCTCAAGCTAAATTAATATTTGAACAAGAATGCGATGCTAAGATGGATTGGAATAAGAAACAATTAAAATATACTAGACTCCCTCTAGATACTGGTGAATAAAGTTAAGACAGATGGGAGACGGCCTAGGCCGTCTCCCATCTCTGTTTCACATATATATTATTTATTTGATGAATTTTAATGATGATCCAATTACTATTTGATTGGACCATTTACCAAGGAGGCCTTTGCGGTGCACAATACCTACAAACCCCAATGGTGTCTCAAGGCCGGATACACTGTTGTTTCAGCAACAATGCATTCCCGTACAAAAAACAAACAAACCCACATAAGATTTCTATTCAAAATAAAAATTACTATTACAATTTGATGCTCCCCGAGAGGGGAGCATCTAGCATATCTTTTTTTTGTTTTTATATAAAATCTAGTAGCATTAAAGATGCTGATCATTTTATTTCAAATATATATAATTCATTTGATCTAATCTTTAGATCTGTGTCTATGGAGATCACATTTGGTTCACTATATACTCATCCCAATAGGGATAAGGACGGATAGCATCATGTCGACTCCCATCAAGCAGTTTTTCATTCACCGTTTGGATATCTTCAACTGGGTATGTTTCATGGTGATATTACTCACCGTAGAGTATATCTCGTACTGTATTGCACCAGACAATATACTCGTATTCATTGGTACAATTTCAGTAATCATGTTTCTCATATGTCTTTGGTTTACTTATCTTAGATCACCTAGACGAACATATCGACCCAAATGGATCAAGACATATCTTGAGTTCATGGGATACCATATTTATTCTGAGACAGAACTTAAAATCATCTTTCAATGCAACATAGTGGTGTGTATCATCACAATTGTTATGTTAGTAGAATGTATCTATTTCTCATATCGTCCGTAATCAAGCACAGGGGAGAGGCACCCATCTCCTGGGTGCCTCTCCTGACCTGGCTGTTCACCCCAAACAAGGAAGCTCATGGTGCCCACATACACCATAGGTATAAGACAGCTGATCCTCATCTATCCTACACCCATAGGATATTTGAGATGAAATATATTTAGATCTATATTTTTTTTTCATGATGAAAGAAATAAACTATATACTGTGAGTGATCCCATTATATATTCAAAACATCTTATGTCTATAGATACTCACACTAGTAATAGTGTTTACTATATCATTTGGAAAGGAGTCAAGCAAATGGATGCATCTTGGAAATTTGTAGTGGAGGCTATGTCTGTAGTCGATGGTCGTATGATCAAAGGACTCAAGCCTGATGCTCAAGGATACTACCATGATATCCCTTTGATGGGACTAGGTATGTGTGCTCGTAGTGGTATCTATTACAATCCTAAACCTATCATCGATGCTATCCGTTTACCAAAGAGTACATTCAATATGAAACTCACTGATGGTAATCTCTTTGGATGTATCAATCATCCTCCTACCTTTAAGAAAGAAGATATCCCTCTCATGTTAGAGATAGATCAAAAAGAAGTCTCTCATCATTTCAAAAAGATCTATAGTGGTGATCTAGGTAATGACACTGGACTCATCTTAGGATGTCTTCGTCCTTGGGGTCCCTATGGTCAGTACTTAGAGACCTCACTGCAAGATGAACATGTCAATACCTCATTCTCTGTACGATCATTGTGTAAACAGTATATGGAGCCCAACACTAGACGTATGTGTCGTGATGTCGAGATCTTAGTGACGTTTGATTGGGTCAATGCTCCTGGATATAAAGAGGCTAGTAAACGCTATGTACCTGCTATGGAGAGTTACACTATTGATATCATCCCTGAAGAGTTCATTGCTGCTGTAGAGATCTGTGGATGTGAGTCTATCAAAGACATTGATCTCATGAGAGTGTTTGGTATGAGTCAGATCGAGATCGGTGAGATCCGTGGTGAGTATAGAGCTGGAAGAAAGTCATTCATTGGCACTGATGGGGATAGACATAGCTTGGTCCATGCACTGTTGGGATGTTAGGAGGATATATGTTTAAAGTACCTAAGATGCTTGATGGTGAAATCGAATCACTCCCTGTAGATCCTTTGGAGATCCCAGAGCCTACACCAGAATCTACTCCAATTCCAGTGAAGACAGAAGATTACAGTGACCAATATTTACATAGTCTCACTGATGCTAAACTCATCCCTACTAAAGCTCTCACTATTGAGCATACTGATATCATGGGTCCTATGTCAAAGTGTCCAGTCTTTATCCATGAGCTCCAAGATGGGAGTCTGCATTGTATCGCATATGTGATAGGTCAGATCGGTGATGTCAACGATTATCTTGATCTCATTGATATGATCACAGTACTACGTGAGCAAGATAAGATGCGAGTATATATTGATAGTCCTGGTGGATATGTGGCTACTGGAGCACATGTGGCTAGTGCTATGTCTTTGTGTAATGGTGAAGTCACTACTGTAGCAAGAGGTTTTTGTGCATCAGCTGCATCCCTCATGTGGTCAGCTGGACACAAACATCAACTCACCCCATTTTCTTTATTCATGTACCATATGAGTAGTCATGGTGATATGGGTAATAGCTTAGGTATCCGCAATCGTGCTGATGATATGATCAGATATGTCAAGACTACATTACTCCGTGTACCTTTAGAAAAAGGTCATATCACTCCTGAAGAATTAGATCAGATTTGTATCAAAGGTGAAGATCAATATATTGATGCAAAGACTATGTATCAGCGTCTTCGTAAAGGAGTCTAGTATATGAGTCAATCACCTTCACCATATGGGTTTTTAAAAGGATTGATGATCAATATGGATGACATCCCTGCTGATCCTTTGGTAGTAGAAGAGACTCCCATTGAACCTATTGATACTCATCCTGATGAGACACCTGATATCACACATCGTGTAGATGGAGTCACTATAGGTACTGAGAGTATCTCATCTTTCTATCAATCATTTCAAATGGAAAAACAAGATCCACTCACTATAGAACAGAATGCTCTCAATACTCCTAGTAAAATGGGTATGTTCAACACTGTAAAACCCATGAATCACATACCCCAGATACGTACTACTGACCAGGTCAATTTCAGAGTATTCCTCAAAGCTCAACATGAATTTACAGATGAGTATATCACCAGGTTATGTAGATTCTTAGATAGTCGTACACCCAATCAAACTATCACATTTTATCTTGGTAATAGTTTATCATCTAGATACACCATGATCATTGGATCTGTCTTGTCATCTATCATGTCTTGTCCAGCTAAGACGATAGCTATTGCTGCTGGATGTTGTGGTGTACCTGAGTCTATGATGTGGTGCTTTTGTCAGGAAAGACATATCGCTGAATATAGTGCACTCACTTTTGGTGGTACCAATCTCATCACCCACTATTCTTTTTATAAATACTATTTAGAAGTCTGTTTTGAAAGAGCTGTGGAAGTGGGTATATTGAGTAAAGAGCAAGTGGATACTATTTGGAATGAAAATAAAGAGATCATGATCACATATGTAGAACAGCAATAGTGATATATTGGGATGGGGGCCCAAGCCCCCATCCCATATGCTGATCATCTTTTTACAAATATATATAATCAAAGTGAAGATAAACTTAAAGCCTAGGAGAAACACCATGGCAAGTTATAATTTTAGCCTCCCCGGCCATTGCATGTCTTTCATTTCGAAGTTGCGGAAGCATCGTAATGACCCGCGTCGTTTGGTGGATTACATTCTTGTAGCCTTCGATACCACTGATCCTACCCATCCAAAGGAGCACCCCATGTGGGAGCATCTGGAGGAAGCCATTGCTGTCTGCAAGCAATATGGGTGGCAGTTCAGGACTATGTCCTGGAAGGATCAGGGGATCCAGGCTGTGGCAATATCCCCAGAAGAAGGATATTACCATTCCAAGTTTCAACACAGCCATTAAACCTTCTAACCTAAACGAGGTATATCATGCAGCGCATTATCACTCACTCCGGTAAGTTTCACGCTGACGAAATCATTGCATGTGCCATCCTTCGCATGCTCAATCCACAGATCGAGATCATCCGTACCCGCGACACCAGCATCATCACCGACGATGATATCGCGGTCGACTTCGGCGGGATCTATGATCCCGAGAAGTATCGATTCGACCATCACCAAAAGGACGCCCCCAAGCGTCCCAATGGCAAGTCCTACTCCAGTGCCGGCATGGTCTGGAATTCCCCCCAGGTCCACTGCATGATGATGCAACTGGGCATGCCCAGCAATCTGCTCTCCGAAATCGTAGCTAAGGTTGATGAGAGCTTCATTGCCCACATCGATGCGATCGACTCCGGGGAAGGATCTCTCGAAGGCTACAGTTTCAGCGCAGCCATCGGGTCCTTCAACACGTTCAATCTCCAGGATGGAGAAGACGTGTGTTTCATGAAGGCCCTGGACTTTGCGCTGCAATTCCTGCCAAATATCATCCATGAGACTTATCTCCGCCTCAGTGAGGCGGAGTATGTCCGCGATGCCGATACGACGTTCGATGGCAAGGTCATCGTCCTTGGTCGGGGGGTCCCATGGATCGAGACCGTCCTGACCGAGGCGAAGTTCGACAATGCCGAGTTTGTCATGTTCCCTCATATTGATGGGGTGACATGGAGACTCCAGGCCATCCCCAAGGAGATGGGGAGCTTCGAGAAGCGTCGAGCTTTGCCTGCCTCTTGGGGCGGATTGAATGGTCAAGACCTGGAATACGTCACCGGCGTGAAGGGTGCCGTGTTCTGTCACAAGGCCCTGTTCATTTGCGGTGCTAATAGCTTTGAAGCCATGTTTGACATGGCTGGGTTGGCAGTGTCGCAGTAATTTATATCTGCATGGGGGCCCATCCTTGGGCCCCCATGCAGTACTGTGATTATTTTATTTTTTCATTTCTTGGATCACCATATCTAAAGTCTGGGTTTGATCAGATAAGGTGTGTATAGCTTTTGTAGAATGTTGCATAGCTGTAAGATTTTGTTTAGCTATATCTGCTGTAGAGATGATGAGTCTACCTATTTCTTCAGCAGTAGCAGATTGTTCTTCAGCAGCTATAGCAATGGATTGTATTTGACTAGTAGTACCATCAATAAGAGTATAGATCTCAGAGAGTGTATCACCACCTATCTTGACACGTTTATCTATTTCATTGATAGCTGAAGCTACTTTCTCAACATAATTAATACTTTTTAATGTACTATCTTGAACAGTGGTAATGGTGGTTTCAATATCACGTGTAGCTACTTGTGTACGTTCTGCTAACTTTCTTACTTCATCAGCCACTACAGCAAAACCTTTACCAGCTTCTCCGGCGTGAGAACTTTCGATTGCCGCGTTAAGTGCTAATAAATTAGTCTGATCTGCAATATGTGAAATAGTTTCAATGATCTCATTGATACCACCGACTTGATCACCTAATACATGAATATCATTTTTAAGGATGATAGCTAACTCTCGGATACCATTGATTTCACTGATGATAGTTTGAATAACAGTAGTTCCATCATGTGCTTTCTGTTTAGCTATAGATGCTGATTCACTAGTGTGACTGCTATTTTTAGCTACTTCTAAGATGGTAGCATTCATTTCTTCTACTGCTACTGCTGTTTCATCCATCTGAGTAGATTGTGCTTCACTACCACGAGTAGATTGTTCTATTTGTGTGGATAAAGATTCAGTGTGATTAGCTATCTCTCTGACTGTAGTGTCTAATTTGATAGCAGCTTGGTGGATACCATCTTTGAGTGCTTGCTCAGCAGCAGCTTTAAGCCGATTGACATCTGTGATATCTTGGATGAGTTCAATATATCCGATGGTATCACCATGTCTATTTTTGAGTATGGAAGTATCCACCATGTAATCATTTTCTGGTATGCCAGGTATATTGAAATGGCATTTTGTATTACCTTGTTTACATTGTTTTACTGCGCAATCAGTTTCATTACAGATGGTAGTACCTAAAGATATACAAGCTTTTCCTATATAAGTTTCTTTATCAAGATGAAAAGTCTTGAGAGCATGATCATTAAGATATGTGATATATTTTTCATTACTGACTACCATGATAGGAAAACTAATAGAGTTCAATACATTTTCATACCAATGAAGTTTATCCACTACTGTATCCAATGCTTTATTGAGATACTTTGATGTTTTACCTATTTCATCATCACTGTTGACCTGGAGCCTTGTAGTGAAATCACCTTGAGAAAAAATGATAGCTGCATTAAGTATCTTCTTTAAAGGTACACTGATCTTTTGTACAATGAAGATACTGATAGCTATACCAATCATAAAAGATAAACCAAGTACAATCAATATAGTATCCATATCACGATTGACAATACGTTGTGTCTCTATCTTAGCTAGTGAAGTAGATTCTTTAGTATCTTTGATGATAGCTAAGATCTCATTGAACATTTGACCGTTGACACGATTTCCAACAGTATAACAATAATCAAAAGCATTTTGATATAAATCAAGATTATTAAGATCATTTTCCCATGTATGTATCATATCAAATATCTTATTGTTTTCTCTTTTAGCTTCATCTAAAGTGGTAGTGAATTTCTCCCATAATACCTTTTCTTTATATCCTCTGGGTATAGTACTGAGTGTTTTGATTATTTCAGTATATTTATCTCTATGTAATTTGATATCCTCGTATTGTTTAGCTCTTTGTTCTTTAGTGATATTTCTTTTAAGCAACATAGTCTGTGCTAACAATATTGATTGAAAATGATAGGGTAAAATATTGAGTGCTTCTAAACTTGGTAGATGTGTTTCTGTGATAGTGCTGAGTGATTCCTCTGCATCCTGCATCCCAGTGTATCCTACTATCCCACTAATAGATGAAATACAGATCAGGGCCATAGTACCTATGATCAGTTTAAGTTTTAAAGAGATGTGCATACTACCTCCTATATATGTTGTGTGCGTATAATATCTGAGTCATCAATACATTGAAATCCATGAATATACAAATATATATTACATATAGGATACAACCATTTATTTAGAGAGGTATGTATGTCTGAAAGATCTCGTATTTGTTTTACTGTTGATAGTGATCTGGTAGAGCACATCATCATGCGGCTAGAAGCTACCTGGGGAATTAAAAATGCTTCAGTGAATCCCATTTTCTCAGGTACTCATGGTGAGTACCTAAAGATGCTTCGAAAGAAGAAAAAGATGACCCAACAACAATTAGCTACACTTTCTGGGGTACATCAAGTGAATATCACAATGATGGAACGTAACAAACGTACTATTGGTTTAAAGAGTTCAATAGCTTTAGGTGAAGCCCTTGGTGTCAACCCGTTATCATTTCTTATGGAGGAATAGATGATTTCATTACCTATCGATAAATACTATCCGGAGATCATGGCTTCTATCAAAGATTATCCGGTGACACTCATTGTGGGTGAGACTGGGTCTGGTAAATCAACTCGTGTTCCTCGGATGTGCATTGAAGATGGTCATTCTTGTATCATCACTCAACCCAGACGTTTGGCTGCTATCAATGTGGCTAAGCGTGTGGCAGATGAACTCAATGGTGACTTGGGTGGTGTGGTGGGTTATTCCACCAGATACGAAAAGGAGTATTCAAAATATACTACTTGTTTATTTTGTACTGATGGTCTTGGTCTGGTGAGAGAGATGTTGACTGAACATAAGTTTGACATCCTCATCTTAGATGAAGTCCATGAATTTAATTTATCTATTGAAGCCTTGTTGGCTTGGATCAAATATCAGTTGGATCATGGTGAAATGAATCGTAGATATGTACTCATGTCAGCCAGTGTAGATGTGATTAAATTTAAAGAATATTTTGGTGAATATCTCCATATTTTAGAGGTTGAAGGTCGTACCTTTCCAGTGATAGATCACTCTGAAAAATATAGTAGAGTGATCTGTGATGAGCATGATGTATTTAAAGTGGTTGTTAATTTGATACATGAAGAAAAAGATATCCTTATGTTTTTGCCTGGTAAAAAAGAGATCTCTGATTATAAGCGTAGATTCAATGATGCTGGTTTAAATGCAGAGGTATTAGTGTTACATGGTGATATGACATATAAAGAACAGTGCTTAGCATTTGGAGAATATGGTAGACCTAGGTTAATCTTATCTACTAATGTGGCACAGACTTCAATTACACCAGATGTTGATGTGGTATTGGATTCTGAATTGGAAAAGTGTATATTGATACGTGATGGTGTAGAAGGTCTTTATCTGCAACGTATCTCCAAAGCTGATGTGCAGCAACGAATGGGTCGTGCAGGTAGAACCAAAGTGGGTGAATATATTTCATTTATTCAGGTAGCCAATTTAGATGTGGAAAGTTTGGTACAAAATGATTATGCCACACCCGAGATAGAACGGTTGTATCTTGATCATGTATATCTTAAATTGTGTGCTGCTGGATTGGATCCGCTTCAGTTGGATTTCTTTCACAATCCCAATATCCGCCAATTGGCAATGGCTAAAAAAGGTCTTTATCAATTGGGTTGTATCACTTTTGATAGTGAAATTACGGAATTAGGTAAAATACTGGTGAAATATCCACTGGATGCACGTTATGCTAAGATCCTTTATTTAGCATCTGAATATGGTGTCTTTGAACCCTGTCTTCAGATCATATGCTGTTTGATGTCAAATGTGAGATATAAATATCCCAGAAGAGATGTTTCTTCTGATCTTGAAGCATACGGTACATATTTACAATATACAAATAATAAATCTAATGATGAGTTGAAGCGTGCTGAGCTCAATCTTAAAGCACATTATGGTATGATAGAAATGTACAAACGCATGTTTAAAGATAAAAATATTGAAATCAATAATGATAATACACATGATGATTGGAATAAAATGCATGATACAATTGAACGTATCTTCGTATCTTGTATGTTAGATAATTTATGGGCTACAGGTAATATCACATATGGAAATTTTTATCATTTGGATTCATTGAATGTCAAACAGAATGTGTGTACTGAAGCAGATATTGTAGGTAGATCAGTTAATAAAAATTATAACAATACACACAATATGGTATGTTGTGTTGGTATCCCCATCGACATTCAAATAAAAACTAGATATGGATACAATACTTTAAGACTTTTGAATTTCATTATTCCTTATCGTGATATTTGGATGGAATGGTTCCCTGATAAATTTAAATTGGATTTGGAATTTAAAGAGAGTTTCCAATATAATGTGGTGGGGTATCCAATTATGAAATGTGGTAATATTAAATTAGGAAATACTCAATATAGTGGTTTAGATTTTCATATTGTAGATAAATGCCCCACAGCATTACAGTACATTAAGTTCTTTAATATGCGCATAGCACAATATTTGAATTCATTTAAAGATGAATATAATGTAGTCCCTTCAGATAAATCTGTTGAACAATTGAATATACTCATCCTTGGTATGTTGAAAACATATGCACGTTGGAATAATTTTGAAATGTGGGATCCATGGACTAATCTTAGAATTTATCGTGGTAAACAACCCAATCAATATGGTGAAGTTAACCATTTTGCAGAATATAAAGAATTTACAGATGCTCGAGATGATATTCCTGAAGTAAAAGTGGATTATAAACAATATATTCCAGTGCCTAAAATGATTCCTAAAAAGGAGGTGCAACTTTGGCATTCTGTTAGTGCTGGAAAAGTAATGTGTCCTAAAGGACATGTCATGAAGATGTCAAAAGCATTGGATCATGATCCAACTAAGTTATATTGCCCTATCTGTAAGACTGAGGGCAAGATCACTGGTCTTGGATCTTGATATATCTTTCTATAGGGATCTGAAATAATTCAGATTTCAAACACATCATCACTCAGGAGGATCACCATGGGTAAGAAACTCATCGACATGACGGGGACCAAGACTGAAGACATGAGCATCGAGAACCGGATCACCGTTGGGATGTCCGAAGAGCTCATGCGCATAATGGCTCTGTCCGATGAGGCCAAGATCACCGTCATCGGTGACCTTGAAATCCTTTCCGATGCCGGGAAGGCTTATTTTAAGAAATACAGTGAAAAACTCGTCAATGACGAGATCTCTGGCAAGTACTATGCTGCAATGCATGTCACCAAACTGAAAGCTATGGTACCCCGTACCATTGATACCAACTACCGTGAGTACATTAAGTACCTGCGCAAGCTTTGGCGTCGCCGCAATGAACTTTCCGTCACCAACATCACGTTGGGCGACATCAGCAATACGGTGCTCCAGCAGCTGATGCCGCAAGTGGCGGAACAAGCCCAAGCCTAAAGTTCATTTCACCAGAGGAGGATGCATCCCATATGGGATGCATCCTCTCCTCAAGTGATTTCACTATTTTTTTATATTATGCTATGAAATCTTAAATAGAATTGGGGGAATTTATATGTTGATGTTTGAATCAGATTTTACAAGACCGTTTTCTATTAAGTTGGGCCATGATGTATCTAGGACATTTTATCCTAGATATCATGCCAATACAAAAAATGATAGTTTTATAAGAGTATGTATGATATTGAAAAATATGGGCGTAGAAAACCATTTATTCCCTTTAGGTATTTATCATCATGAATTATTAGATGTAGATCCAAGATCTAATGATCTCTCAGATGAACAAAGACTCATGATAATGACAGAGATTAAGATTAATCCGTGGTATTATTTTCGAGAGGTAGTGAGAATCCCCACTACTGGTGGTGAACCAATCCCATACATTTTATCGAGAGCAAACTTAGCTCTTACGTGGTGTTATTACAATGGTATTGATGTTGGCTTAGTACAACCTCGTCAAACTGGTAAAACTATTGGTACACAGGCTATCATGTCACATGTTATGTATTTCTTAGGATTTCACTTTGAAATAGCCATGCTCACTAAAGATGGTGCCTTAATTAAAGACAACGTAAGACGTCTTCGGGATATTAAAGAAACATTACCAAAATGGATGATACTTAAAAATTACAATGGTAAAGATGAAGATAATAAAGAAGGACTTTCTTATACTTTTTTAGAAAATATCTATAAAACTTTTACCAATGCTATTGATGATGCAGGTGCTGATAAACTCGGTCGTGGTATGACTTCTCCCACTCAACATTGGGATGAAATTGCTTTCTTTAGATATATCTGGACAACATTTCCTGCTGCAGTGGCAGCTACTGGTGCTGCTCGAAAGAATGCTGCTGAACGTGGACTTCCTCATGCTAACATATATACCACTACTGCAGGTAACCCAGATAAAAGATCTGGTAAATTTGCTATGGATCTTTTTTTAGATTCATGTTTATTCACTGAGAAACTTTATGATTGTAAAGATCTTAATGATCTTCATAATACCGTAATTAAAAATAGTGTCCAAGGTACGAAGTCTGTCTATTGTGTATATTCACATAGACAATTGGGTTTCACTGATGATTGGCTTAGAGAACAGATTTTACGTACTAAAGCTACACAAGAAAAAGTGGATAGAGATTATTTGAATTTATGGAAATCTTCTTCTGATGATGGACCTATTCCACCAGATTTATTAGATAAAATCAATAGAAATGTTATTGAACCCCTGTATAGTGAAGTGAAAGATAGATACATTCTTAATTGGTATCTCTCTGAACAAATGGTCAATTCTGAAGAATTTAAAAATCGTACGCTTATCGCTGGGCTAGATAGTTCAGAGATGATAGGTAGAGATTTTACTACATTTGTCATTCTTGATTCGTATGACATGAGTGTAGTTGGTACACTTCGGTGTAATGATTCTAATGTTATTAATCTTGGTAATCGCATAGCACAGATTATGTTGAAGTATAGAAAGATGATATTAGTACCAGAATGTAAATCTACTGGAGTAGCTATTGTAGATGCTATCATCAATGTACTCAAAGAAAATGGTATCAATCCTTGGCAACGTATCTTTAATTTGGCAGTACAAAAGAAAGATGAAAGGGAGTTTGAAAATTTTAATATTCATACAGAACCCACTGAAGGTCTTAATAAGAAGTTGTTTGGATTTAGGACTACTGGAGGTACTGGTTTATTTAGTCGTAATATGCTTTATAAATCCACAATGCTAAAAGCTATATATCTTAACTATTCCCGTGTCCATGATGAGATGCTCATTAAAGAATTCAATGGACTTCGTACTAAAAATGGTAGAATAGATCACAATGAAGATAGCCATGATGATATGATCATCTCTTATTTATTGGCTTGTTTCTTTATATTCTTTGGTAAGAATCTTCATCATTATGGGATCAAACCAGAACTCTTTTTACATAAAATTACCAATGATGAAGATGGTGTGGATAAGTATAAAAAACAAGAACAATTGGAAGTTCGTAGTCATATAGCCCAATTAGAACATGCTGTCAGAAGATCAACTTCGCATCTTGTACGTATGAGTTACGAACGTGAACTCAACGAAATAAAGAGATATCTTGATGATGGGATCATTGATGTAAAACCTATTGCCACTACTCAGTTTAAACGTGATAGTGAATTGGTGTCTACTTTTAATAAACCCGATACTGAGCAAGCAGTTAACTTATTATCTAGTGTATACACTGCCAATAATATGAATACTTCAAAATACCAATATCCTCAATATAGGGTAGGCTATGGTGGCATAGTCAATTGAGGATACTAATTATTACTCAGGAGGGATAGATCTCATGTATAAAGGAAAAGGATATTTATTTGTTGTTTTTAGTGTTATGATGCTCTTGAGTTTTGGTTGTGTGAAAAAGACTGTACCAAATAATAATCCAGCTAGTTATATTAATGAAGATAAGGCTGTAGTTGAAAAGAGTAATGAAATTAAAGCTACTGTAGATACTACAGTTACTCCCACTGTTGCTGATATCAAAGATCCGGTTGTACAAGTAGATCAAAAGACTATGGGTGATCTTAAAGCAGGATTTAAATATATCAAAGCTTCTTATACTGCTATTTTAGCTGGGATTGATAAAATCAAAAATTATGATATTGGTAAGTATAATACAATCATTGATAAAATTTATCCTTTGATGGTACAACTTGGTGAAGTCATTGATACCTACAGCGATGCACTTAATAATATGGATGATAATAAAGCACTCACAGCATACAATATTGGGAGACCTCTCATTACCACTATTCTTAAGGTGGGTGGACCCATCTTGATTTCGATGATCTTCTGAGTCATGATGTGGGATGGTGGGGATCTCCCCACCATCCCACTGTAATTCTTTTAAAAGGATGTGAGTAGATGCAGCCACTCACATCCACACTGGACGACAAGACCACCCGGATCAGATCCCACGGAGGAGTGGGGGTATGTCCCTTTTTAATATGCTGCATCATACTTCAAAAGTTCATAGTATATCTCTACTGACGATACTATAGATGCATTATTGTACAAGGAGAGACTGACGATGTCAGATCAAATAAAGACTGCTTTAGATGGTGCAATTCCAATTACCATGGATAAGCTCCATGCTGATAAAGTACGTAGATTTTGTTTTATGTTTGAAACTACAGGTACTAATCCAGAGGCTCTCAATACACCATTTTTAGGTGTGACTAAGATCTATTTTCTTCCAAGAGATCAAGAAGAATTTCTTGATATATTTCAAGTGACTAATCTACAACTTAATCGATTAAATATAGATAAATTTATGAATTCTATAGTTGGATCAGATATTAGAAAAATATTATCCAAATTAGATGCTGTTGATACTAGCCGTAAAGTACAATCTGATCCTTTTAATATTTTCATATCTTATTTACTTCATTGTACATATAGAAACAATAGTTTGACGTTAGAAGAGAAACAAAATACCATGCTTGCATTGGTGAAGATATTACAGTATAAATTTTTTACTTCATTGGTGAATCATCGATTTGTATATGGTACTGATCTAGCTACAATGCAAGCGACTATCAATAGTCTTTCTAATAAATTTTCTATAGTTCAATATGGTACTTGGAAAAAAGTCATGGAAGTCAGAGCTGAAGAACTCACTGCTAAAAATAGTATTCATTTTTCAACTATAGTCAATTACAATGATGATGCTGGTATCTTTTATCTTATCACTGACATTCAGACACGTATACGTAATCAAATCAATCTTATCATGGTACAATATCATAAACACAAAGAAGAAAATGACAAAGTCTCTTCATATGGTCTAGCTGGAAATGATATTGATGGTGAAAAAGTGATTCTTGGGAGTACTTCCACTTTAGATGCCATGACTTCTAACATATCTGCCGAAATACTCAGTGTACATCAATTTATTGATATGCAACTCATTGCTAGTACTTGTAAATTATTTCCGGGTTTAAAAGAATATATGTTTAAACAGACTTTAGAAAGATTTAGTGTATTAGCTTTAGAACAGAGACAGAAGAATGATTTACTTAAAGTAACACATCGTAATAATACTGAACAGTATGTTGGTGCATCTATATTGGTACGTAATATTATTCAAAAGACATATCGGCATTGTGCACAAAATAAAGTTAATATCAAAGCAAAGATACCAATTTTAATTTGTGCTAAAGATGCCTATAGCAGTTCACGTATCATTGATCCCGATATATTAGCAGTAAGAAATTCAGTCAGTACTTTTATTGATAGTTGTAATATTACAAGACGTGAAGCTACTAAATCATCACTCAAGATAGCTTTTATACTATATATAATCATTAAATCCTTTAAATATATCTAGGGATCAGGAGGTACCACCATGTGTGGCTAGAGGGTCTGTTGAAATATTCTAAAAATTATATACCCTCTACTTCAGAAAATATAAAATTGGTGCCACTTAAATATCGAGATAAAAAGACATTGAAGAAATACGGTGATATTGTACTTCATATGTATAATAGTTTTCAAATGTGGCATCATGAAAAAGACATCCTCATTGTACGCCAAGTATCAAAAAGACTCAGACCATTATTTGTCACCATAGAAGATCTACTCAATAACATTATTACAAATATAGATGTGGAATTGTCAGTAGTTTTATTTGAAGATATTGTGATTGGTTTCGTATCGTATTATATCAAACCAAATACATGCCTTTATATGTTAGATGTATGGATAGAACCAGATTATAGAAATAAAGGAATGTTTACAGTGGTTCATCGGATACTAAGACGTATGGCTACAGTACTTCATTGTAAATATATGGATCTTGAAGTACTTATGAATAATAAAGATAGTTATTGTAAATATGTCACTATGGGTTATATACCCTATATTGGAACTTATACTCAGGGGATATCTAAGGAAAGATTAAAAATCACAGATAGTTTAAAAGATATATTTATACCAATTTTGCTCAATCAAAACAATTATAAATTATATGAAAAAGATATTGAATTTTTATGGTATAAATATCATGAATATAAAATACTCAGATTTAAATTATTGGGTGTGGATATCATGAGAAATATTCCATGGGATATGAAATATGTTATACAAGAAAGACTCAAAGCTGAAGTATCTTGGATACTCTTTTATTTAGAGAAAGATCCGGTTGGTATAATCACCATTGTAAGATCTGATTTACATGTAGTAGCTGCAGCACAGATCAATGATTTTTATTTTCTTGAACCATATCTAGAGAATTTTATAGATATCATTTTACGATATATTAAAGAGTATATTCAATCACATTTACGTAATGTAGTTTATTTTTCCACATTTGCAGCATTGAGTGACAATATTAAAATTAATGCCTTTGAAAAGAATATAATGATACATAGAGCTGACAATCTTTATTTAAAAATATAATCAAAGGAGGATATCTGACTATGCACATTTATAAAGATAAGAAAGGACAAGAAAAATATATTATTGCGGGTCAAGTATTTACAAATATGAATGAAGTTATGAATTATCTGGTAGATGTGAAACAATTGACTCCTGCAGTACTTGAAGTATATCTTAGTAAACATACAAACAAACCGAGTATCAATAAAAAACAAGCTATCCAAACTATTAGAGATATAACCAATGTTAGTATTAAAAAGGCGTCCATGATGTTGGAATGATATGCATCAGGGTGGGCATATGCCCACCCTGATATCCTACAACATAAAAGCCAACAATGATCCCATTTCATCTCTAGACAATAAAGTGGCACCACAAAAGAGTCTCAATTTCTCAGGATATTGTTCTAAATATTGTTTACCTTCTTCTATCATTTCTTTCATGACATTGAGTTCTTGACCTGCAGATAAAAAGGTCCTACTTGATTCAAAGATACCCATGGTATATATGTATCCTCTCACTGCAGTATAAACTAGATCAATAAAACTATGTATGGTGGTAGGATCCATACTGGTAAAGTTTCTATCCCATTCTAAACGACATTCAATCACCCAATCCATATGAGTCATTTGAGGTGGTATCAATTGCACCATATCACCTTGTAACGGCTTAGCTATTGGGGTAGGATATGAATTAGCAAAAGTCTGTGCATTGAGTACAGCTGAAGCAAGACTACCCATAGTAACACCACCCATCCCATTTGTAAATGGTTGATTCATTCCACCATATGAATTGAAATTATAGGGATATCGTACACCTTGGATAGATACAATGTTTCTATATTCTCTATCTTGTGGTGGAATTCGATATATTGCATATTGTCCTACATCCAGACCATATGTGGGTGTAGGAGGAGGACAATACACTGCATTTTCAGCCTTCAAAGGTATAGTGGTTTTAGCTCCACCCACTAAATTGATATCATTGAGTACTTTGCCATCTATGATATCATGTCTAATAGCTTCATCTAAGGTAATACCCCGTAACATAGGTTTGAATATATTGATCAACAGTTCTGGGGATATATTGAAATACAGATGCTGTAATGTCATCTGGATAGCATCCATGTCTGATCTCCTAAGGTATAATGTTCATAGTATGGATATTTTTAATATTGTGACCATTAATACTCTAAAAGATATATCTGATATTATATGGTTAGGCCATGCTAATCATCCTGCTCATCCCGCTATGCTACAGTGCTTGGTCAGTGCACTCCTTTATCCTCCACGCCATGGGGGACTCCAGTGTGGGTTTGATATCATCATCGATCACGGGTAAGATGATATATCATCGGTGGCTGTACCCCACGTAACTGACTATACAGTATCACCACTGGTGTGGTAGTCCTTCCCATACCGTCACATCTACTACATGAGGCATGGTGCGGGCCATGCCTCATGTAGTATGTGGATGTCAATGGATCATGGATATATATTACTAGTATGAAATCTGTCATTAACCTAAACTTTTTAGAGGTAAACACATCATGGAAAAGCTCAGCAAGGTCATCGGTACTATCGTTCCGTTTTCTTATAAGACGTCGACATATACCCGTGTGCTGGATAACTGTACACTATCCGATCATGACCAATACTACAACATCTGTCACATGGATGAAAATGAAGTCGTACAATCCATACTCGAATATCTCTGTATCATGTTGTTGAATTATCATGTATTGGAAATACCGACAGGATCAATGTTTCGACTCATCTGTCATCCAAAAAACAGGAATCGGTTGCTCAAAGGACTCAACTCCGAAAAACTGAAAGAATACACGGTACAGCGTGATGGGGTGATTTCTTTGAAATTCACCTGGGATAACCTTCAAAAGGCTCAAGAGGTGGCTGGTTTCATAGATACTCAAAAAGGATTTATCATTCCGGATGAACCGGGTTGGCTCACCGTTTCCGATGAAGCTAAAGAGCTCATTGATGCCAATGGTGTTGAAAAGGTAGCAGAATTTCTGGCTACGGAATTTGTGGCCACACATATGGTGGATAAAACCAAAAACTGAGGATACCATCATGAAAAGTATTCGGACGATATTGATAGTGACGGTAATTTGTTTGTTTACCACGGTCGCATATGCCCAGCCTCGGGGATATGGTCCGGGACCAGGCCCTGGTCCTATCCTGGCATTGCCCATATTCATGATGGGCATGCTCTTTGGTGGGATCATAGCATCGACCCCTTCTCCCCCACCGCAAGTGTACTATGTCCCACCGCCACAGTATCCGGGAGTACCTTGTCCTCCAGGGTATATGTTTGTGCCACCCTATCCACCATATGGTGGATACTGTACACCACGATGAAAAGTCTCGATAGGGTGCTGCATAATGCAGCACCCTATCATCCATTGAAATTCATATATTTTTTAAATATATATTATTTTAATGTAATGATTAGTTAACCTTTAATTTATCCTTGGAGGATATCATGGAATTTGTAACAAAAGAACCTGAAATGAAAGATAAAACAATACCTATTTCAGAATGTAAAATCGGTGATACTTTTATGCTGTGGACTACTGATGATCGAGTATTTATGGTCACAGATGATGAAAACTTTTTTCATCGTGAAAGTCAGAATGTTGAAGCTGGTGGATTATTTCATATGAATAAAGGATTTGGTATTGAGTATAGTAAATGCATATTGACAATTGATCTTAAAAATAATAAATTGTATCTTTTTAATAAAAAGGTTAATGTGATCAAAGTTGATATTACCATAACTGTAAAGTTACCACCAAAGATTGTGGTAGAAGGAGATAATTAATGTCAGACATCATTCCACTAAATTAGGAGGAAAACATGAACTTGACCATGAAACATGACCAACCAAATTATCGATCTTTAGCTGTAGCTAAATTGTGTGTTGGTGATGTATTTATGTTGTGGGCTGAAGATTCACGAGTATTTATAAAGCTTCAAGATGAAGAATTTAGAACAAGACCATCACAGAATATAGAAGGTTCATCCCTTTTGGATATGGGTGCGGCATTCGGTCATGAATATAATAAATATGTATTAGCAGTAGATCTTAAGAATAATATATTGTATGTGTTTAAAAAAGATACATCAGTTATTAAGGTTTCATATGAATTGAAAATCACACTACCATCAATTATGCTAAACAAAGGAGAAAACTAAACATGTCAGACATCATTCCACATCCGGATAACTCATGTGGTGGAAACTATTCTGATTGGTTAGATGTCATGCTTCTTCCGGAATGTAATGGACATTGTTCTTGGTGTATTGAAAAAGATGGATATCATCCAGAAGAAAGAGCCAATGTAGATACATTGCTTGATAAAGTTAAATTGATTGGTAGAAAGAATATTGTGTTGCTTGGTGGTGAACCTTTTCTTTATCCAAATTTATTGCGATTAGTTAAAAGACTCCATGGAGATGGATTTAATGTATATATCACTACCAATGGTTCATATATCACACATCCTATTTTTGAAGAGGTTGCACCATATTTGACTGGTATAAATTTTTCTATTCATCATCATGATTTACCTAGAAATCGAGTCATTACTGGGATCACTATAAATCAATATACATTATTTACTAAGATTCAATATTTGAAAAAGTTTGGTGTCAAAGTTAGATTTAATTGTAATTTGATCAGAGGACAAATTGACACAGGTGTAGCATTTAATACCTATGTGATTTTCAGTAAAATGATGTATGCTGATTCAGTTAAGTTTTCAGAATTGTCTAATGTTGAACCTGAAGATTTTGTCAGTATGAATGTCATTGGGATACCTGGATTAGATATCAATCTTTCTGCAGATCCTTTTATCCATGGATGTAGTAATAAATCATTCATCCACATGGAACAAATGATCCACCTTAAACAATCATGTGGTATCATTCAACATGGTATTGGTAGATCAGATCATAATGGTGTTGAATGTGTACTTAAACCAGTGTTGTACTACGATGGATATATTTATTCTGGATGGAAAAGTAAAAATTGGAATGGTGAAAATATTGATTCTTTGTATGAAGCTAAGGATGTAACTGTTTATATGACGAAAAGTAAATTTGAAGAAATCTCTAAATTGATGCCAGTCGTTGCAGAAAATTCATGTAGACGATCTACCCCATGTAAACAAACATATCAGTATACTGGTTGTCATAGTAGTGGGTGTGGGAGAGATTAATATGTGCAAAACCTATCGTGATTGTTTTCTTGAAGAGATGCAAAAACATAATGAATGTTTTGAAGATGTCAAATATCGCATTGGTAAAGGATTTGATCATCTTGATGAAACAGTACTTGAACACACTGATGCTACTCAACCCGAATTAGATATCGTCTTTCATGTATATACGGATAATTGGTTATATTGTTTAAGATATTTTGAAGAATATGAAATTAATTTACATTGGTATGTAATTTCATTACCACTTCCTAATAATCCGCAGTTTAAAGATCTCGCCATTAAGGAGAAACCATGAAAGTCAAACTCACCAAGGAAGCTAAACTTTTTGGGTATTATAATTGTATTGAGAGTAATGATGAATTTAATGATTGGATTCAAATTAAACCAGACAATCAATACGATCTGATGCCGGCACTTAGTGCTTATATTGAAATTGAAGAAGGTTTTACTCTACGACATTTCTTTGAATTCATCAAAGAGTATAAATTAGAAAATCTTCATAAGGGGTTTACTTCTTTCATGGTGTTTTATGAAAAGTATTGTAAAAATGGTCCTATTAAAATGGATCCAAATTATGAATATCTTGAACTTAGTAGATGTACAATGCTTAATAGAAATAAAGTATTTTTTCAACGTAAACTCAAAGAAAAGATGCCCAAGATGGAATTTAAACTCAAATATTCTACTCAAGATATGAGCCTTTCCATTTATGATGATCTAAATTTGATTGTGTGTGCATATAGAGATGATGAAGATGGTATGGGATGTAAAAAAGGTGATCCAATAGTTTATTCCATTAGTATGTTAACTATTAATAAGATTATTGACCTAGAGATACGCATTACACCCCGTGAATTTCAAATTGAAAAAGACCGCGAACGATATGAAGATTTTACTAACCATAAAATTGAAAAGTTTTTAATGGATGATTGGCACTTTACCCTGATTCAATTTATCCAAATTATCATGGAAAGTATCACTGCTTGGGGTGATACAGTAGAAGAGAATGAAGCACATGAAGCATATATGTTAGATTGTGTAGATGAAGTAAAAGATAAAGAAGAAGTATATAAAGTGTTGGGTCTAGACCAAGAGGAAGACTAATCGTGAATAGACAACAACTTTCACAATACCCCGTGCATTTTGTACGTGGAATGGTGTTAGGTGAGATCACACCAAATCATTTCATCTGGGATACTGAATCGAAAAATTATCGAAGTATAGCTTTAGATTTTGACATAGTACTAAATCAAGAACAATATGACGAAGTATTTCCTTTACCTAAAGATATTGATATTTCACCAAATTTTGATATTGAAGCACGGTGTATCAAACAGAAAAAGACCATTGAAATGTTTAATGAATGTTATAAAAATGGATCAGAGCCGATTAGTTGGCTTAAATTCTTATTTGGTATTGATATATATATCAACCATCCTACTTTGGAATCGTATGAGATTTGGAAACAATTTCATGAAGAAAGAATCAAAGCTAAACAAACTAAATTACCCAGACGTTTTGTGCGATCTGTTTTATGTGGTGAAATAAATTATACCCATTTTACAAAAGAGGATTATATTACCAAATCATGCACTTTTATTTCTCAAGATCTAATACGTATATATGGTCAAATTACAATCACTGAGGGTGAGTTTAATATATTATTTCCAGAAGATCCAAATAGAAATAAATTTTCTAATATATATGCATTTACTGAAAACCACAGAATGGGAATTGGGGTATTAAGAATTGCAGATGTATTGGTTCGTATGGCAGATTTTGCTAATATCGATGTAACTACGGTATTACGTTGTTTGACACAATTTAATCATGAATTTCCCAATGCAACTTTACTGCCAGCTGAATGTGTGAATGTAGCCATTGAACAATATCAACAACATAAAGAATCTATTGAGAAAAATTTTAATATAATTGAAGCTGTAGATATGGGAGGAACTGATCATGATTCATAAAACACACAGTGTGATAGATATTCTTGATCTAGAAAATAGAATAAATAAGGAAAAGATTGCTGTATTGCGGAATTTACTCAATACTAAATGTGTGGATGTTAATAACTTAGAAGATAGTCATGGACTTATTTTAAAATTTAACAAAGTCAATGGAATTGAACATTACATCTTGGAGGAATTGAAAAAATCCAGTGATGCTGGTTTTGGTAAATTTAAGTGGATGATAGTGTACTGGTGTTTTGGTGGATTTGCTGGTGAGTGGTGGATTGATCATGCTGTAAATGTAGATGGGGATATTGCAAGTGTTGAATTTGATAAAGATACAAACAGTCTTGTTTTAAAAATCACTACATTTAAAGATTGTGATGTATCGGCTCATATTAAATGTTTAATTTATTCTAGATATTTGTCTTGTATGGAAAAAGATATCTAAAGTTAAAACGTTATTTCAGAAACACTATAGACTCATACTGGATACAGCTGTATCCAGTATGAGAGGAGGAGCTCTTATGGCTGAATATGTATTGTTAGATGGGACTAAAAAGGACCTTAATTTGGGATTTGCAGAAATCAACACTCCTGTCAGTGGTGAAAAATATCAAACTAAACAAAAATTCATTCCTGCTGAAAAAATCTATGAATATCTTAATTATCCGTTGATCCCAAATCAAATGACTATTCGTAAATATTTTCAATTTATTGAAAGATATGGTCTGTTTAAGTTTCACCATCAGCTTAAAGATTATAATGATGCTGTAAAACAAGTGAAACCCCTCGAGAAAAAAGATGGATATATCAGAATGTGCAAACAACATGGCGTAGAATACACTGATGGTATGGAGAAGAAGATCTTAGAATTTTTAAATAGTCCTAAAGATAAATTATTAATTGATACATCGATGTTATCGAGTGATCACATTTATGATGAGATGGCTATTTGGAGAAGACCTGCAGATAATAAAGATTTAGATGGTGTGCCCGAAGGATATTACACTATCGGTGAATATATCCCAACTAGTTTAGCTATTTGTAAATTAGAAAATATCATTGATCTCCCTATTGTATTTGAAAATGATAAATGTATCATTGAATGTGGTATGGTAGAAGAGATACAGTTCCTTGATAATGAAAGTACCATCTCTCTTTATAACTTCATCTGGGGTGTGATCGATAGTCTTTGTGAAATGAATTGTGATCCTAAGGGAAGGATTTAAATACAATGAGTACTGAAAATGTTTTCAATAGATTTAAAAAGAAAATGGTTGCTTTTTTTAATAAGAAAATAAATGCCCTTTTTAGTGTAGAAATAGTCAATGGTGGACCACAGTCTGTAGTGGAAGATGAATCACCAGAACATGCAATTATTGGTATATCAGAACCTATGTATGGTGCATTAAAATGTATTGCTATATCACATCATCTTTCCACGAATGAGGTTATACAACAATTTTTTAAACTTGGGTTTTTAGTCAATCATATCGAGCAGACTGGTGGTAAATTTGGTATTAAAAATAAAGATGCTAAACGTATTGAATATTGTTCCTTTTTAAAAGATCTAGATAGTAAGCGACAAGTAGCACGCTTACTTGATGAAGTCCTCAACACTTTACCAAAGAAGGAGGAAGACTAATATGTTTATTTTGACTAAAGGTGGTAGTGTTTATTATACGGAACGTTCTTATGAGGATATTTTTCAGTTCCACATGGAATATATCCAGGGTATCATAGAGGATAATAAAGAAGTCACCTTGGTGACTAGTAATAAGATCTTACATAACATGCATGCGCAAGATGTATATTTGGAAGAAGGATACACATTCTTTGATTTCATCATGATGTTGGTGAATTATCCCAACCTTAAGTTGTTGAATGTATATATTCAAAGCCATCTGGATCGATTGGAAACCATCGATCTCAATTATGTTGATGGTAAAACTTATGATGGTGGGCATCTGGGTATTCTTAAAATGTTTTATCCCCAAAATGAAGAACATTATTTTGGTACTTTTGATACACAAAACACCCAATTACGATGGTTCTTTGATAAAAATGAAGAACGTCATGAGGGTGTAATGATCAATACTTGGGAAACCTATAAAGAAATGGTCGGAAATAGTACTTTAAATTATGGTTGGATAGAACAATATGGTTATGGAATGGATGGTGAAATTCATTGGGATAAATTGATCAATAATGAAATCTTTCTCATGTACAATATCTATGATTATGAAGATGGTACCATGATCTCCGAATGTCCCAGTATCAACTTTCATGAATTCTTGACTACACTATTGAATTCTGTGTGCTGCAGGCCAGCTGATGAAGTAGGTGGATATATTCAGTCTATCATTGGTAGTGATGATGAAGAATTAGAAGATGTGACAGAAGATGAGTAAAAATATCAAACGATATAATCTAGCATTACCTAAACGGATAATGGATGATATCATTGAAGTATGTAAACAGGAAGGTATGACTATCCTGGAATTTATCAGAAAGTGTGTTCGTATGGGCGTATTTATCGACACTGCTATAAAACAAGGTGGGAGATTATACATTAAACGTAAAAATGGGAGTAAAGAATATTTGGAGATCATTTGATATGATGAAAGAATTTAAATCTTTCATCAGGGCACTTACTGTAGCAAATCAATTTATTATAACAGATGATCCAATTGGAATGAAATTAAAAAGACAGATATGTATGACATGTACTTTTGATTTTAGAGTCACATTAGTTATCTATACTGCTGGTTATTCAAACAAACTATCACACAATAAATTTAATGAATATTTAGTTGCTTTAGTAAATTTTGAATATACGAATATCAGTAGTCTAAAACCTTGGATACAAGAGTATTGCGATAAATGGGGATATTCTTTTGAATCTCAATATCAAAAATTTAAGAAAGGTAAAGGTCAGATTTGGAGCTATTATGTACTTGAACAATATGTAAAATATTTAGAATTTGATATTTTTAAAGATTCTAAAACTGAAATATTAGTTCTAGGCATGGTGGATATTTTGGAAAATATGTAATAAAGTACACTACAGGGGTATAGTCGAGATGACTATACCCCTGTAGTGTACACAAATTCATGTGTTTTTAAATATATATTATTCGAGTGATAAACATTATTTCTTCTCAACGGAGGAGTGTACATATGTCTTATTTGGAGAATCGACCACAAATACAATTAGAGTTGGATGATATCTTAAATGTGGATTCAAATCGATCGATTCCTGATTTAGAATGGTTCTATGAACAGATTATACAAGATCGTTTCGAATTATTGGAAAAAGATACAGTAGTTTATGATAAATTACGTGATAAAATTTCCATTCCAGGCAAGCAGGTACGAGAAAATGAAACCAAAGAATGTATAAAACATTATTTAAAATTGAGATTGAAGGGATTGATTGAAATCCCAAATGTCAGACAAATTGATTTTCATCGATTTGTATGGATGTATTATCATCGTCAGTTGATACCGGAAGGATATCAGATACACCATAAAGATGAAGATAAGTGGAATAATTGGCATGAAAATTTAGAACTAATAACTCTAAAAGAACATGTTGGGCATCACTATAATAAAAATAATGGAGTTAACTTACATTCGGAAGTCTCTAAAAATGAATCGTTGGTAGGAAATCTGGAATTTAATAAATTGAGAAAGAAATATTTTTATATGGGCAATATGAAATTGTGTTCATGCTGCAACAGATTTCTTACATTGGATAAATTTACTAAAGACGGTGGAACGCATGCTGCTATAAATTTTAGACCAGAATGTAAAGAATGTAGAAGTGTGCGTCGTAGCAAAACATCAAAAGAGATCTATCAATTTCCACTAGGTATGCTCAATGACTACATCATCACCGATATACGATTCAAATTTAATATCATGAATTGGACTTTTAATGCGATTCTAAAGAAATATATTTCAGAAGGGCTCACTGAAGAAACTCTCAAGGATATACTTTTAGGTAAGACCTATACTCATCTTAAACTAGTACATGGTAAAAGTAATACCACGTATAGAAATCCAGAATATGTAACAGAAATCGAGTACAACCATATCCGTACAGCCAAAGCACAAGCTGACTTTACTATAGATGAACTTTGTATGATCTATGGAAGAGATAAAGAGATTATAGAAACTATATTGAAACATAGAAATTATGAAAATACATTTGGGCAACACATTATATGTGAATAGTTCTTAGTGGCCGGGTAGCACAGAGGCAGTTTGCGCCCCGCTTACACCGGGGAGGTCGGGATTTCAAAATTCCCCCTGGCCACCAATCAATTCCTCGGTAGCACAATTGGCAGTGCTGGCGACTGTTAATCGCCCCGTTGGCAGTTCGAGTCTGTCCCGAGGAGAAGATATCGGAGCGATTTCGCTCCGACCATATATTGAGCAGTGTGATCACCAGAGCACCCAGTATTGGGTGCTCTGGTAGTCCTCGATTCTCATATATTTTTTAAATATATATTATTTTAGTGAACATGGATGTTTAAACTTTTTTAAGAGGGGTTATATGGAACCAAAATTTATGAAAACTACATTCTCTCAAATACTATACGTACTTCAATTTACTTCTTATCATGATCGACATGATAATAGTGATTATATCAATGAATATTTGGAATTCTTACATAGCTGGAATGATTGGGATAGTTGGGAAAATAGGGCTAAATATAGAGGCTTAGCTAATTATATTCTTTGCATGAATCTCTGGATAATAGTCAAGAAATTACAATATCGATATCAATATAAAGAAGGATATTCCAATCTTATTATAAATTTGAAAGATTTTTTATATGAGAATAAAATTCCTATCAATGAACAATTTGACTATCAATATATTCTAGGCTATCTTTTTGGATTTTCTGATAGATATAAATTAGGTATTGATGATATCTTTAAAAAGGAGGAGTCCTAACATGAATACAACTAGCTATATTGTCCCAGCATGCCCTGACATTACAGATAAATTATCACTTCAATTCAATCTGGTGATCAAAGATGATCAACAAATATTGGAACATTGGAATGATAATAATATTGGAGAATTGTTAGCTGGTGAAGTGTTACTACTTAATCCATTTCCAGAGAAAACATCATTTCTATTTACCATGAGACATCTCATTGAATTTTGTATACGTAGGCCTTCGATAAATATGATATTTCAAAATTTTACATATCTGATGGATGCATATCTGGATCTTATTCCAACGATGAATAAATCCGAATATACTGATAAGAATATTAACTTTGATTTTGAAGATATCTTATTCACACAAAAACACGGTGATTATCAATTCATTCTTTCAGAGAATGGTGTTGGTGAATCTGATACAGCATTTAAATTGAATAGACCTAAACAATTTGGAAACATTCATTTGATTGATATTTTAGATCTCCCTATCTTTTATGATAAAAACTATAATTTCAATACCTGGTTTAATTTTATTACTATATTTATAAATAGTACCATTTATACTGTTAATATTGTTTTAGTATAATGTTGATAGATATTAAATCCCTTATTGTTGGAAATGAATCCATATTGCTTTCAAATGTAAAATCTGTATCAGATATACAAGAGTGTATGAAAGATATTGAATATGAAAGATTTACTGATGAAACTAAATATATTGTAAAGACACCAGATCAAGTGCTTAAGCAAAAGAAGTGTGTGTGTTATGATGCTGTGGAATTGGAAAGAGTATTATTTGAAAAATTGAGATATGAATATCGAACATATTTTATCTATGAATTTGATGAGTCTGGTATATCGGGTACTCACACTTTTCTACTTTATAAAGAAGATATGAAATATTGGTTATTTGAACATAGTTGGGTAAAACATCGTGGTATCCATGGTCCATTTAAAACCTATGAAAATGGAAAACAATATGTAACTAATAAGTTTAAAATGGAATCTCATGTGGCTATCAAAGAATATAAAAAGTTTAATTTCAAAGGTATGGATCTAAACCAATTCGGGCAATATATCATGGATCATTATTGATTCTAATCCTCTTTAATCTCTTAACCCTCTAACCTAAGGAGAAGACTCCATGGAACTTAATATCATTGCTGGGGTTGCAGGGTCTGGTAAAACTCTTAAATTGATGAATACAGTATTTGAAATTGAACCAAATAAAGAGGAACCAAAAGAATTGGTTGTTATCACTACTAACATGACTGGTGCTATTGGTGTATTGATTAGACTTATTGCTGATGAAATGGAAAGACCTATGTGGGAGAATCTCTCTTTTGATGAAAAGCTTATTTATGTGAAAAAATATTTTAGCATGAAGAAAAGATACAATATTGTGTTTTATGATACCATTACTGAATTCTTATTTAAGACTGAATACAAACCTATTGATATTGATCATTTATATATTGATCGTCCCGGTGAAGATCCCACTAAATTTGAAGATATTGCTCGAGTGTATAAAGCCACTGAGTGTGTTATTTTCATGGTATTTGATCTTAATCGTGCTGCACACCAGTTAATGTTTGAACAATATTCTCGTAATGATCCAAATGGATTGCGTGAATTGAATCATACTCATTTTTGTAGTATACAAGAAGTAACTTTATATAAAGAAGCAGATCGTGTAGTGATGACAAGAATAAGTCATAACCCAAGTCCTGAAATGGATGGTGATGGTAAAAGCATATTTTATCAATATATCAATAAAGAAAGATATACTAAATGTCAGGGTAATCTTTATAAATATGAGATTAAACCATCTTGTAAATTAGTGGGAGTTGATAATACAGATTAATGTGTAAGCTCAATCCACCAATTGAAACTGATTTAAAATCAAACACTCTTCAAATGTATTGGGATGAATTATCATTTTTCTCTACACCAGGATTGACAAGATGGGCGTTTAATCAGATAGTGGAAGATTGTATTCTTGAAAGAGATGGGTGGGTCAATACTGATATTTCCAATAGTGAGTTTATATTAAAATGTAAAAAATCAATCAATGGAGAGCATAAAGCAGATATAAGTCGTATGTATCATTGTAGAGGCACCAGTAAATCAAACTTAGTTGCAGCTTCATTTATCAAACAAATTTTAGATAAATATATATATCGTTGGAATCCCAATTATAGTTTTATAGATAGTATTTATAAATGGAGGGCTTCCCATGGATCTGAATGATTACCCTAAGTCTGTGGTAGAAAGTGCAATAAAAGTAAGTGAAATGTTTCGAACGCTTTATTGCAATCCTGAGATATTTTCTGGAAAAATGACCGATGAAGAGATTGTGATAGCACTTCTTAATGAATATGGAATTTCTAAAAAAGATAAAATGTGGGATTATGTTAGTGGTGATAGTTTACTTGGTATAAAAGAGATTATGGAAGTGTGTGAATTCTTTGAAATTCATCCAGGAATATTCACAAAGTTTAGAGTGTTGTGTTTGAAAGTTCCTCAAAAATATCGAATTCAAGAAGATAGTGGTGATGACGATGATCTTCCTCCAACCAATCCAATTGGTGCATTTATTCATAAAAATTACTTTTAATGAGGAAACTAAATGAAAATAGTCATTCAGAATGATGGTGTTTTATGTACCTTAGATAATAATAATGATTATACTGAACCCCATTGTATGTTTGAAAGAATTGTATACAGATTCAACCATAAAATATTACAATATTTAAACTATCCAGTAGAATTCTGGGGTACTGTGCGTTTAAGTAGTATCATGATGATGTTAAAAAAGTATCCCAGTTTTTATAAATGTTTTCCTGAACTCAAAAAACTTGTAGATAAATATGAGGAAGTAAAATATAAGCCATGCAATAAACCAAAGTTTAAGTATATTGAATTCTTTAGTTACATTGATACACAAATTACTATTGAAAAAATTAAGATTGATAATAAACTTGAAATTGAATATGTTCCAGCAATGATCCATACTGATATTGATATTGGGACTAAAGATGAAACAATATGTACACCAAGTAATAATCTTGAGGATATCTTAGATCTACCCATTAGACTCAATACACAACGTCTACCAAATAAAATAAATTTTACTTTATTTGAGTTTCTTGGTATATTGGAATATAGTCTTTGTAAGGAATTCAAACAATATTAAGGAGAATTACCATGTTTAATCGTCTCATCCAAACTCTGTGTTTTATAGTCATGTTGCTTTCTACCACTGTAGCTATCTCTGGTCCCTATCAGGGATACAATCACACACAACATCCCTCCATCTATTTTGGTGGAGATGAATATCGACCTTATACTCCCGGTTTTCAAGAGGATCTGATGTCTGGTGATGATACTGCGTATGATAAAGCATTTAATAATGAATATGATTGGGCTCCTGGTACAAATTCTTCAAGTTATTATAATCCCATTGGGTTACCTCGAGTAGTGTGGGTAAGCCCATATACTAAATCCGGATATTAAAAGTGGATACATACTCATTATTTAAACATGGTTATTCTAAACAATATGATCATAAGAATCAATTACGCCGATTAATGTTTGATCCGGTAAGGGCATTTGCATATTTAATTCATGATAAATATAATAGTTATATTCAGTATTTTAAAGAAGCAGTAATTTCGGGTATTTATGAGAATATGTACGTGGATATGTCTCATGTGTTTGCTGCAGATTTTGTAGATATTAGTGTGGATGTTGATGATGAAAAAGATTTGCGATTGTTGTTTCATTTGGTGATAAAGGATCCTAAATATGGATATCACATATATGGTATGTTAAAACGTGGTGAACTGGTAGCTGATGGATATCGTGATCGCATAGAGGCCACACATATGTGGGATTTGAATAAATTACAAAAAATATTTAAGTTAAAAAATAATGCTTATTCTGAGTATATCAACAATTGTAATAAATAATTTATTTGATAAGGTGCTCCACAGTGGAGCACCTTATCTCAGGAGTTTTAATGGAACCATCTATCACCTTTTTAGAATTTTTATATAGTGTCATGGATAATTTTAGGAGGAATAATGGAAGAAATCTTCATAACATTGCAACGATGTAGTATTCCACTTATTGTTTATTTTATTACTTTTCTAATTTATTTTAACAATGGTGAAAAACTTGTACTATTTTTTCCAGCAATACTGGGTGCTGGCCCAGTCTTATTTATGGCTAGATTATATCAGGACGTTTATTCTTTGATGTTGTGGGCATTAATGTTATTATTGGTGATAGCTGTTGGAATTCATCATACACCAAATCGTACCTCATCTTAGTCCGGGAGTAATATGGACTATTATCTTAATATCTTGATTCAATACTACACTATTTGGATCATAATTTGGTTTTGTGGATTTTTATTTGCATTAAGTTTACCGGATTTAGCACCTCTCGGAGCTATAATATCCGTTATATTTTTAATTGTAGCTAATTTTTATGGTCACATTAACATAGATGTCACTATTGTTGGATATGTACTTTTTATAGTACTTGGTACAATGCAATTTGGTATATTGTTTGGAAGAGATTGGTGAATATAATTCTGTGTCATGGTGGTGATAGGTTTTTAGATAACAATGATGAAATCTTGTGTCCAAATGCAAAGTGGTGTTTATGCCACAATATGTTAAAATATCAAAAAATTATCCATGATGAACCATTGAAAAATGCAGCTAATAACGTCGGTGGTAGAAATCAATATGGTGGTGGATACATTACAATGGGTCCTGGTAGTATTGACCAGTGTTTCCCAAATTGTTCAGATTTTATACCAATTTATAAACCCTATCGAGGTATGATAGCTACAATAAAGAAATGGAGGAAATGCAAATGAAATATTGGATCTTTGGGATATGTTGTATTGTAGCTAGCACATTCAGTTCATATATTTTAATGACTGCTGGTATCATCTCAGTGTGTCTTGGTATCTGTAAACTGGTAGAAGAACATCTCCCTAAGAGTGTCAAAAATTATGTAGAGCTGCTTTAGATATAGTGTACTATAAAGGAGGAAATCTATGAAAAAGAGAAAATTATTTCCTAAAAACAGTTTTAACAATTCCAAGATTCGAACTGTGTATAAATTTAAATCATTAAAAGATTGTAAAAAGAAAAATCCTTTTATTAATTGTCATGAACACCAAAGTCCTTGGTGTTTCGGATGGATTAAATTAATAGTGGACGATATGGTTAAACGTCCAACACTTCTTTATGGTGAATTAGTATTTGATTGTTGTCGTGGAAAAAAGATGCCATGTGTGGTGTTTGATGATCATGCATTTTGTAATCCTACATTAACTTGGACTGAAACATATGAAAAAGATTCACGTTGGCATCCTGATAATTTAAAGAAATGGGTAGAATTTATTAAGGATAACAATAAAGCTCTTGCTTCTGAATGGGACATTGCAGATATACCCAAATTTATGAAAGAGAAATATGCTAGTATGACCAAAACAGATAAACCTCATTTTAATTTTATCATTACTACTCCTGGTAATGACACTAAATACACCCATCTATTTGAAGCAATGAAGAAGTATAATGAAGAACATGGTGTGACTCTTTCTACTGATTTTGGTAAATGTACTAAAGACAGCCCTTTTTATGTACGTAGAGGAATGAAGAATCCTACCACTGAAAAGATGGATTGGAGTGATATAGTTCTCATGAAACCTGAAGATATCAAAAAGAAATATAATTATAAAATCCCACTTAAAGAAGGAAGGATGTTTCCAGTTGATATTGAATATACTTATGATGAATTACGAAGAGAATTAACTCCTGAAGAATTGGAAAATGGTATCAAAATAAATTATACTTTCATGCCTGGCAATGGTAACCCAGTTAAATCTGATGACATCATCATGAAATTTAGAAAACCAAATATTGAAAAAGATAATATTTCTTTTGAAGATCAATGTGAACAATGGAGAAAAGATATAGCTAATGCATGTATGGTACCATACAATATGTTATTTGGAAACCTTTATTCTAATGATATTTATAAGTATGCATTTATATCTAAAATATTTCCTTCATTTGGAATTTGTGTCGGTAAAGAAGGACAACATATTGGAAGGGTGAAACATGAAATAAAACGATTTGTTGATTTAGCTATGAACAATAATGATTTATGTATGAGATCAAAAGTATTTAAGTTCTATAGTGAGTTTATTAAATGGATTGATAAAACATATGAAAATATGGAGTTAATGCCACTGAATATTAAATATTTGAGATGGTTACTTTATTGTAAGCGATACCAACTAAAAATAGAGTTGAATTCTGTATATGGATATCCAGGTATGAGTATTAGAGATGTTGAAAGTAATAAAATATTCTTTCCAGATAGTTGGCACATTGATTGTCGTAAAGGAAATATTAAAGAATTTAGAAATATTACAGATACAGCTAGATCCTTTATGGATAATTTCAAACATATGCAACAACCACCATACAATCAATTTGTTGAATATATGGGTGAAGATGTTGTACATATTGATACTGGCCATTTTAAAATATCCAATATAAATGGTATTCCAATGGTATCTATGGACTATAATTATAAACTTGAAGATAAAGAAGGTTTGGTTGAAGGTAAACCGATTGAATCCATAAAAGACATACATTTACAGTTTGGACTTAATTACAGTGCTGTCATGACTGAATTTGATAAAGCAGTATCTGATCCTAAATTTATGGAAGATGTGAGACAGATAGTCAGAGAAACACCATTGAGTGGAAAACCTTTAGATTTGGGTGATATTAAAATTGGTGGGATTATTGAATCATTGACAATTAGTAGGGGTGATGAAACTATAGATTATGGTACACATATTACTGAATTTAATGAAAAGATGTCATTTAAACAATTTATTAAAAATGGAGAACAAATGTTTCAAAAATTTATCAATTCCAAAGGAGGGACTCCCATGTCGGAGCAAAAGACTGATTCGGTTATCAATATTCCATTGCCAGATAATCATATTTATGAACTCTTGGGACAAGAAGAAATTGATCATGAAAATGGTGAAGTGATTCGTGATGTGCGTGGTAAGATCATTGATTATAAGTGGCGTGTAAAATTGATCAATTATCAGAATGCTAAGGGTGTCTTGATTGCTTGGCCTGATGAGAAAAAGAAAGTGATCTTTGTTGGTATGTCGTGTTGTGATGCTGATGAACAGTTTGAATTTGGAAAGAAAGTGATGCAAGCTATGCAGAATGCTTATGATCGCGATTATGAATTTCCTGAAGATTATAACCAACATTTGAATACGTTTCTTAGTAGGTGTCGTGTAGAATATCCTCAATTGGAAGAAGCTGATTGGGGTCTGTATTTTTATGATCGTAAGACTGGAGGTAAGTAGTGATGTCTCAGACTTTCACCTGTACTAAAGAACATAATGTGACTTTACCTAAGCATGCTATCTACGATTATATCGCTGATGAATACATTGATGTTGAAACAGTGATGGAAGTGAAAGATGAACTTGGTCGTGTGAAAGATTTGGAATACAGTAAGAAACAAAATATCAAAGGTTTGATGTTGGCTTGGCCTGATGAAGAAAATAAACTCATTCGTATTGGATATTCGAGATGTCATACATCTGATAAATTCAATATGGTAGATGCTATCAATGTAGCACTGGAACGTGGTAATACTAAATATGAATATATTGTATTTGATGAAGTGAGAGAATTTGAAACCCAGTTTATGAAGTTTCGTGATCGTGTGAAGAAATATTACAAACAACTTATGTTTAAAGAGTGGCGTATGTTTAGATATCTTGAAAAGTGCCAATCACCAACAATAACTCTCGTATCTGTTGATGAAAATGGATTTGTACGTATGAAAATTCCTGAAAATTTTAATTTTAGTTGTAATCGTAATAATCGTATTTATACCCCAGAAGCAGTGGGTGAAGCTATTGGAAAAATACATGAAGAAAGTAAAAAGTGTTTTAAGAATAAAACTACTACGGTTACTAATGAAGGTAAGAATGATATTGTCCATTTAATTATCAGTGGTACTAGTCATATTGATTTTTCTATGATTAAGTTTAATCATGTTGGAAATAATAGTATTCATATCCCTGGTGACGTGGTAGTTACCGTTAGACCCAAATAGTATAGCTATGAGTGGAGAGCCTTAGCTCTCCACTCACACAAGGAGACATCATGGATTTTAATTTTTCAACACACCGAAAACTTAATTCATTAAAGAAACAAATTGTAGATGAATTTAATGAATATTTAAAACCTAGAAACATTCTGTTAAATGATCATTCTCCTCTTGCAGTACAAATGGAATTGCATGCTGTAAATCTGAAGTTTATTGAAATACCTTTAAATGATGATGATGTGATGAATGCTAGACTGGTAGTTATGGCTGATAAAGAAATATTTGATATTTATTTCAATACACATAATAAAGCTACTGAATTCTATGAAAGTATTGATAAACCAACACAGGCAGCAATGGTGTTTGGTATGTGCACAATGTCAATTCCATCTGATTTACAATGTTTGATTCGTGAACTTAATGATAAAAATAATAAGCTATATCAGATGTTTATTGAATTGTGTATGGAAATCCGATTAGCCAATCTGGAATTGATGATAATTAATAGTTTAGTGAATGTTGATAGATATGAGTTGGGAAAAGATATTCAAGATTTACTCAATACTGGAGAACATGCATATATTCATGTATTGATTGATTATTGGTTTGGTACCATTACACTAGAAGACTTAAAGAGTAAAGTTGGAAAGGCGGACAAATATGGAATATTGAAGATCATTGATAGGGTTATTATTTCTAAATATCAAATCTATCGTGAATATCAAGATCATTATACTGATTATTTTCAAAGTCACTCTGCAAAGGATAGATAGTGTGGGCCCCATATGGGGCCCACACTATCATCATAAGTTTATTATATTTTTTATCTACTACCTGGAAAAGGTTTATCCCATTTACATTCAGTAGCTGCAGTATGTATCCAATATACACCATCAGATAACCTTTCAGCTTTTCCAGTCTTTAAGTATTTTTCAATATCTTTAAAAATATGTTCACACTCATTAGCTCTTTCCCAAGCAAATCCAACTGTACCAACATATATACCTTCTTCAAAGAGTGGTGTCTTTAAGACATCAAGAACGATGAGTTTATCACCAATATATCCACATTCTACATATCTACATTGTTTACCTTGATCTCGAGCATGAAAATCAGTATTCATACAAAGATCACCAAAAGTATGTCTGATTTTTTTAGATTCTCTAAAAGCATCTAAGAGTTCAGCATCATCCATACCAACAATGTCACAAGTATCTTTCATACCAAAAAAGAAATCACACCAAGTGGGATCACAATATAAATATCTACCTTTACTATCTTTGTACCAAACATATCCACCAGCAGCAGCTACCATAGCTTTGATGATCTTATTTTGTCTACGTAATGCATCATATTTAAATTCTTTTCTAACTAAGCCATCACTATACCAACACAATGAAGAGAAAATAATAAATATCATACCTTCTAAGAGTGGCCAAATCAAATCATGGAATTCATCATTTGGTACAAAGATATCAATAGTCTGTGCCATCAAATATGAAATAGATAACATGATAGTACCCCAAGTAAGCTTACTAATATAGACTAATGAAACAGGATTCTCATTGGGTTGATTGAAGGGATAAATCTTTCTAATGTTTTGATAATATATATAAAGTTTGATACCTAAAGTAAGTGCCACAATAGCTGCCACTAATGAAAATGAATATTGTATTAATTTTGTGATCACTGGATGAAGATCAATGAATATGTTAATGGGAAACATCTTTTTTACTCTTAGATTTGGTGGTAGTTTTCTTTTTAGGTGTTACATCTTTAACTGGAGTATCTTTTACTGTAGGCGTGATTTTCTTAGATTTAGTTGATGGTGTTTTCTTTTTTGGTATAGTTACTTTTTTAGGAGGATAATCACAAAAAGTATCATCTGAATCAATAGATAAACCACCATCTTCATCATCTAAGAATTCTTTTGGGATCCTTTTAGGTGAACGATATTCAGTTTCGTCATATTCATGTTGCATTTTACGTAAAGCATATTTTTCACGTTTACTCATTGGTACAATCCGTTCAATGATTAAATGAATAATGGTAATAAAATGTCTATCCCAGTGGGTGGATGTAAATCCAACAGCAATACATAGAATCATTTTCATATGAGCAGAAATAGCAGTCCATTCATAAACAGCTAACATAGTCATCCAACAAAAAACAATACTCACACCACAGTTACTGAAGATCTCTTTAAATTTAGTCTCACTGTTATTTTTATTTCTCCAGTTAGCAGAAAAGTATCCTGTGACAGTACCGATAAATGTGGGTATAGATAAGATCTTGAATAAATAACTGAAAGTGAGGACTTCATCCATGTTCTGGACTGGCTGTGACATGTGTTTTCACCTATCCTATTTCGGGACTAAAAATAAAAAATAGGACCAGGTACCAACTAAAAACACTAATGAATATGAAACTACATTGATAACATTTTTAATGATCAACCAAGATACTATTTCCACTAATGCCATAAACATAGATAACAAACTGACAGCCAACAAATATTGATCTGGATCCCATGTGTGAAAATGATTACCATATGTATACATGCCATGACTAAATACCATACCAACAAAGATACTAGCTAATACGAGGTACCATTTGAAAGTGGCATTTACTCCAGATTTACCCCGATTATCCAACTGACATTTACAAGATGTAGACATATAGACTTGAGCTGCCCACAATATCAATGTAGTACACATGGGTGAAATAAAGAAATTGATATATGCTTCCATTGGTTTTTTAATAGCAAATTCTGGATCTAATGATAATGAAATCCGCACAATAGATACACCAATTTGTATGATCGGTATAAGTGCACATACTAGTATCATTAATTTGACTATAGGTGCAGTATGTCTAGTTGGGTGTAAGCGTAAGAATACAAATTGCAAAAGTAAAAAAATACATCCCAATAATTGGATGACTATCAAATACCTATATAAAAATACTGGATCTATCCAATATTGCATATTAGCCGTTGGGCTACAACCACAGACAATACTTTCAACAATAGACACATATCACCTCCTGGGTGTGATGAATCAAAAGACTGTTTAGATTTAAAAAGTAATAGTACTGATGTTTTCAGAAGAAGCGATCTCCATGGCAGTGACACCAGTGCCAAGGATGAATCCAGGAGGAAGATCATCTTCACTGATATTACGTGTAGCACAGCAGGGTTTACAACACAGGATCTCAATACCGCTATCCAAGATGACTTTCATGTGATCAGCCATCTGATCACCAGTGACAGCTTTCACATTCGCTGTCACCTGGGGGTTGGTAAAATAGACTGCATCATCCACCAACATGATACCTTTAAGGGTACCGCTGTCTTTGGCCAGCTTTGCAAACTGAAAACAGCGAGTAGCCTTTGTGGGATTTTCAGGACCACAGGTCAAAATGAAAAAGAGTGATTGACGGGTCATGTGTATAACTCCTATCGGATCACAGATCCGTAGTCGATTGAAAAAGATCAGAATGATTTTCAACAGTTTTATTGTCCGGATGATCCACTTTATAACTCACTAAATACATACTGATAATGTATACCCACAATGCACCATGCTTACAGAAGAAAGGTATCCACCATCCAGCATTGAGATTACCCTCTATCATCACAATAGATTGATAACATTGCATGATAGAGAGAAACATTACACTGACCACCATAAAGTGCATATACTTATTATTCTCTTTATTTTGAGTCTTAAATTTAGTAGAGATCCAAATAGATATTCCGACACAAAAAACTGATGATGCTAAGAGATAAAAATATCCAATCTTAATCAGATTGACTTCCATTGATGTGAATTGCATTACACCTCCCATGTGAAACACATTCTTGCCCCAACTCATAAGATATTTTTTAAAGACCTATCGTATGAGTAAATATTTTAAGGAGGGATATATCCCATGACTACAAATTTTCAAGCTGCTAAAGCAGAATTGGGTGATATTGAGGGATTCTATTCTAATGATTCAAAAGATAGGGGTGGTGAAACTCTTTATGGTTGGGCAAGAAATTATCATCCTGAGATTGAATTTTGGTCTAAACTTGACCAATATAAAAAACAGTATGGTGGTTGGAATGATAAGTGTGCTGCTGCAGTAAAGGCTGATCCATATTTTAAAGAAGTATCTGATAGAGAATATAAGAAGCAATATTGGGATTTCTTTGATGGTGATAATATACCCTATTCATTATCCCTTGAAATTTTTGAGGTTTGTGTCAATCTTGGCGTTGGTGGAGGAGTGAGATTGCTTCAAGCCGTGCTCAATGGTCACAATTATGAAAATAAATTTGGTATTGATTTGAAGATGCCTTATGATGGGGTGTTTGGTGATAATACACGAAAAATGTTCAAAGCTATGTTAGCTGCTGGGTATGCTGAATCTATTCAATATGGGATAAATGCTGAGCAGGGACATTATTATCGGACAAGGACTGAAGAAAATATAGATAAACGAAAGTATTATCGGGGTTGGTTACGTACTCGGTGTAAAGCATCTTTTAAACAAAATCCTGGAGACATTGTTGTAACAAATACTGCACCTGTGATAGTTGAATCTAATTCAACCAATCTATTTACAGAAGATGATATTAATAATATTAAGATGTTGACTGAAACGTTACAATCAATCTTAAAGAAAGTGATGTAAATTTTATTATAGTAGTGAAATTATAGTTGTTATCTTGATAAAGTTAGCTATTAAATTGTAAATGACAATATCATAGCTCTGGGTGCACAGTGCACCCAGAGCTATATTCATCAATATTTTAAACATATATTACACAATAAGGAGGATAATAAATGATCAAATATAAACACGGTGACATAGTTGAAGCACTGATTAAAACTACAGATATAGATGTATGTTTTCACCAAGCAAATTGTTTCTGCAATCTTGGAGCGGGCATAGCTAAACAATTAGCAGCTGTATTTCCAGCATTGGTGGATGTAGATGATACTACTTCTGTAGGTGATAAAAATAAATTAGGTACATTTACGTATGCTGAATTTTATCAATCACATCAATTTAGAATCTACAATTTATATGGTCAATGGGCATTTAGATATGGTCTTATCTATAAATGGATAGATGGAGTAAAACATCAATTTACAATACCTGAAGAATATGATGAAAATGGTCTTAAGCCCATGACTTCACTCCCGCATCTAAGACAGGCTATCGAAGGTATGATCAATCATGTCTGTGGTGTCAAACATGACTTAAGATTTGCTACAGTGAAGATTGGTGCTGGTCGTGGTGGTGCTGATTGGAATAGTCAAGTATATCCCATGCTAGAGGAATTGTTTGATGGTTTGGATTTGACAGTATATAGATTTTAAATCAAGTATAAAGGAGAGCCTACTTATGAAGATTTTCATTGAGATTTTAAAATGAAGAAAGATTATTTTTATTATAAACAGTTAGGATATTGCACACAAGAACATTATTTCATGCGAGAATTGTTAATTATCAAAAATAAAGAATTTGAAAAATCACTGATATTTAATTTAATTGTATTGGGTTTAATAATAATACTGATATGGTGTACAATTGATCTATTTATTTTAAAAAATTAATAGTTTATCGGTTTTAAATCAACCATAAGAGGGAAAGTTAATAAAGGTGATCTATAATAATTTAAGATTTTCATTGTGGAAATCCTGAATTGATCTAATGTACCTATGATATGGGGGTTACACCCCCATATCATAGGAGGTCCACATGCGTTATCTTCTTTTCATGTTGTTGGCCATGTTGATTAGCTGTCAAAAAGTCTCTATAGGTAAATTTGATTTGAAGTATGGTACTGGATCAGATACTTGGGAAAGTAATGAACGTGGAGATAGAGTCAAAAGACAAGATCATTGGCACTGATATTCATTTTATCTAGAATATATATTATTCTTTCGAGAACTCAAGAATGTGATCCACCACTATGATGTGACTTGGGTAACCCTGTAACACCAATCGACATCAATGGAGTATTTGATATGTTTAAAAGTAAATTCTCTACTGGTCTTTATAATAAAATAAATACAGTATATTTTTGGAGAAAGTGTCAAGTGTTGGGTTATGGAAAACCCATTCCTGCACGATTTTTAATGGTCCATGCTTCCATTGAAAATCCACATGTAATGGCTTATGTGGAATGGGAAGATGGGTCTGTCATGGAGTATCAGTTTGATCAAATCAAATTTGATAAATAGTTGTAACATTTAACAGTATTGGGGAGGGCAATTCCATGAATAAACTTAAGTCTAATACCATTACCATAGATACTTCCAATTATAATCAGTTCAATCAGCTGTATTTTCATCATCCGGTAGAAGTACATTACACTGAAGTGATAATGGATACATCAAAGGGATATCCTGAACCAAAAAGTGTGCCCACTAGTGTAGTTAAAAAAGGAAAGATTCTTTATACCACCAATGGTATTTGTGTCACAGTGCTTCTTGACAGTGGTGATATTGAAAACGTGTATAACAGTAACCTCAAATTACTCCCCAAGGAGGAATAGCCATGCGCTACATCTTTATGATCATCCTCATGCTGTGTACCACACAGCTGTATGCCCAGACCAGGACCCAGTCTGTGCAAGGCAAAGTGGTTCCCAACTTTAGCAACAATTCTGTGGACATCTATACTCGTAGTGGCCAAAAGCAGACCGTCCCTCTCTATGGGGTGACTGTGGATCCCAAGAAGGCTGCTGCCGCTAACAAGACCTTCATCGATAAACACAAGTCCCAGGACTATTCTAATGTCCGTATGTACACGGACAAATACGGCCAAAGCCGTGTTGAAGTAAATGGTCAAGATATTGGCCGTTCATTAACTTCAAAAAAATATGCTGTCCCCGATAGCCAATGTATTTCCAATCCCGGAAATCCATACTGTGCCAGATTGAAATAATATTGATATATGAGACAGTGGTACCAACAGGTACCACTGTCTCTAAGGAGAATAAATATGATACACAGAAATGTTATTTGGTATCTGATTTATCTTTTTATATTGTTTGGGTGTTTCTTTGGTATAGCTTATAATACACAGATTGAACTTATTGGTGGTTCTGGAGTATTCTTAATTATCGGTGTTGGATTTTGTAGTCTTGAAATAGTGTCAGTAATCATAAATTATATTTACAAGAAATTCAACCATGATTAAACTTAAATTTCCTTTGAGAGATCCAGTTTTAAGAGTCAATCCACAATATAATTACGTCTCATACAATATGGCAGATGCAATATTGTGTGATAATGATTTATTCAAAAGGAGTGTTGATATGGATGACTTCACATCAGAATATTCTATTGGATACTGGAAACAGTTTAAAGATGAAGATGTTGATTTACCTTGGCCAACAATAAATCCTGAATTGACAGATGAAATTAGAATGGATTATTTACGTTTACTTGATTTAGCTGAAAAAGATAAAGCTACTGCACATGAAAATTACAGAGGATGGTCTATGTGTCGATTGTGTAGAAAAGCGAATGGGATTGGTGAATTTGAAATGGTGATAGATGGTGTGTTGTATACCTGGCCTGATGGTTATCGACACTATATTGAAGATCATAAATGTGATATTGACTATAAATTTTATGAAGTGTTAAAAAAGAAATTTAGTTGATTATCTAGCTAGGGTAGCCCATGGGCTACCCTAGCTATCACTGATATGGGTGTGTATATTTTTTTCTATAGTCCCACCGATCTTTATATTTTTTAGCCACCTCTTCACTATAAATGAATATCACATTTTCACTATTTCGAGTACGTGCAGCGAATGACATATTGTAACTTCCAGTGAGTACTATTTTTTCATCGAATATCATTACCTTATCGTGGGCTATAACGTACTTCGTATCTGAATATGTGGGGATACCCGCATGTTGTACTTCATCTGCCTGGGTACGATAGTGATCAGTTTGCCCGCCATCAATAATGAGTTGTACGTTCACACCACGTTTATGTGCCCGAATAAGTGCATTAGCTATATCTCTATCTGTAAATGAATATACTAATATATAAATGGAAGTGTTGCTTTCATCAATGCGTTTAAGGATTTGTGTTATTACATCATCTTCTGGACTAAAATAAATCCACATTGGTGCAGTGATTATCTCACCATGACTATATACTGGTGATACACACAACATCAATAACCACACACATATAATAAAGAGATTGAACAATATTCGTTCCATAAGTTTCATTCTGTCCTCCAAATTATATGTTAAAAGAATAACTCCACCCATACATATAGTCTTTAACATTTAAAAAGGAGTATCCATCATGAATATGATCATGGTCAAGTTGGTCAATGGGCAGATCTGCATTGGGTCTCATGATGAATTGGAGAAATGTATCGTAGCTCCAGCTGAAGTCATGGGTACACCTACACAATCAGGCTATGTTTTTGGCATTGTTTTGATGGGCTTTCCCTTTGAACAAGAGATCAATCGTGAAGCAAAGATCCCAATGGATAAAGTCATCTATCAATATAAAGAAGTCCCAAAGGGATTGTCTGATCAGTATACAGAAAAACTCACAGGTATCAAGTTAGCAAATCCGAACCAAATTCTTAGTCTTGTAAAGAAATGAGTTGGGGTGTATTCCATTAAGTTTTAAATATATATTACTAATATGATCTTGTATTTGAAATCGTTCTTAACCTTTTCTAACCTTTAACCTAAAGGAGTATTCCGCATGGAATTTACTTGCAATGATCCGATCCGTGGTGACAAGATCGCCCAGCTCAGTGAGCGACTGGCCCTTGTACTCTACAAGCAGGAAGACGATGCCTATTTCCTCATTTCCGGCATCGTGATCGGCAAGGCTGTCCAGCTTCGCTATGATGATGGGCCCGATGGCCATAATCGCATGTCGGTTAGTGTGGAGGATGATTCGATCATCCTCCATCGGTCCTCTGTCGAGTTTGAGGAATGTCGGCCCAATGTGAAAGGGGATAAGCGTCTGGCCAATATCCCCAAGCTGCTGCAGGGTACCACTGTCTGTGATCTCTTCGATGAGGTCGATCAGGCCGTGGCGGAATATGTTCCTTTGATCAAAAACTCCGTGTGTTATAACAACAGCCAGGCATATCCTTACCTTCGGCCCATGGGCTTTCGTCCGGATTATTCCCAGCAAATGGGCGGTGGTGGTTTTCAGCATCGGCCCACCAGGCGCGGATAGACCATCCATTTAGCCTGCATATCTGGAGCACACCCCATCATGGGGTGTGCTCCAGTATACGGTATCTATCTTCATTTTTATACAATATCTACATGTTCATTGACCATACCTGCTAATACTACATCATCAGTCTTTAAAGCAATGGTGTCTACATCTGACATGGAATTACTATAAATGGAATTGTGATTAATAATAAACATCTGATTCACCATCTTTCTATCTTGTAGAGATTTGAGTAATTCAAGTAATGCAATCTGATGTGTTGGATCAAAGCTAGCTCCAATTTCATCTAAGAATAGTGGGTATTGATTGAGCATCTTTTTTTGAAGGAGTATAGCTAAGGTAGTGGCTATAGTGACCATTTCAGATTGGCCTTTAGATAATCTAGATATATCAGGTACTCTCACATGTTCTACCATGACTTCAAAAGAAAAGTCTATTGGTGTATTGGTATCAATAGGTACTAATTTTAGGGGATAACTAAATACCTGTGCAATGAAATAATTGGTGTTGTGTATGATAGTATTGATAAACTCTACTAAGTATCTATGAGGTAATCCATTATTTGGAGATAACTCTTTTTCAATACCTTGATATTTGATCTTTTCTTTTTCTATGATAGTGATTTGTTTCATTACTTCTTCTTCATATCTAGCATATAGAGTATCTTGCTCTTTAATGAGAATATCGATTTGACGGAGATCTTCATCTATCTTGTTTTTTACAGCATTGCAAGACTCTATATATTTTTTATAAAAGATAGTAGTTTCGTAAGCTATTTGCTTATTAGCTAAACGATAGAACGTCTCTGACTTTACTTTAATATCATTTTTAAGTTCAATATATCTTTCATAAGTAGTATTTTTTTCTAGGTATTGTTTTCTTTTCTCATAATTGAGATTTAATGAATAAAGTAAGTTCTTATGAAGTTGTTCTTTTTCTAAGATAAGTTTTTCTAAGAACTCTTTAGAAGTAGCATGAGCTTTGATGTGAGCATCTATTTCAGTCTCTAAGAGATGTTGTTTTTCTAATAGCTGATCTCTGTGTCTAATAAGTTTACTGTTTTCAAGAATATGATCTAATATCATCAGTAGATCAGTAGGATTTTTGTTGAGATAATGAAGCAATTTATACTTGAGGGTTACACTACTCAGTAGTCCAGTACTGTACCATATATTAGAGATATCATAAGCTAATTTAGTATAGGGTTCTCTATCCTTATATAAATCATAAAGTTTACTGTGTACTTTAAGATAATGATCAATACTTGTTTGTATGACTTTAAGATCTCTATTGAGAGTGATTTCTTTTTGATCTGCTTGATCTTTCTTATCTAGATACTTTTCTTTTAAACCACAGTTATTGAAATTACAAACATCTGGTACAAAGAGATTGTATTTATTTTTTTCTTGATTGATCAAATGGAGTTCTTGTTCTATACCACGTTTCTTATCTTGAAGATATTTGATATGTGTAATTAAATGATTAAGCTTTTTTTCTACCATCAACAATACTTGATTACTCCAAATATTGACATGACTATATTTGTTATCTAAAAACTCTAATTTTGGTTTAAGAGTTTCTATATATTTTAAGAATATAGATTCTTGATCTATAGTCAAGACTATCCCAGTATTCAGATCTATATTTTTATTGAGTTCATTGATGGTGGACTTGAGAGATATAATTTCACTCTCTATTACTGTAGTGGGTTTCTTATTTTGTTGTTGGATATGTGTATTGTATTCATTGATTTCTTTTGTAAGTTGTTCCAATTGTTGTTGATATGTTTGTATTTCATTTTCACAAATATGTAAAGCATTATCATTTTCTCTATAGTCTTGAAGATATGTTTCTCTATTAATGAAACTGAGTTTAGGAAAATCTATTCTAAGTCTTTTGAGATAGTTCGAAGCATTTTGAATAAAAGTATTATCTGAACTATAAGTTCTATCTATTTCATATTCTTGATATATTTGATTGACATGTTCTTGGAGTAAATAGATAGTTTTATCTATGAGATTTTTATCTTTCTCCAATTGTTCTTTATGTTTTTTAGTTTCTTCTAATACAGTAATATCTAAGAGTCTTGATTCTATTTCTTCTTTACGACGATAAAGATGTGTAAGTGTATTTTTATATTCTTTGATTTGAGATAAACACTTTTTATGTAAATTTAAGATGAGTGTAAAGTCAGTTGGACTGATAGTTAGAAATAGATTTTTACGTTCAGATTTACCCAATCTACAAAGATCAATTTCCATACGAAGTAATTTATCATCTAAAGATGTGTATCCAAGATATTTTTCAATGAGTTCTTCTTGCACCCCAGTAGTACCGCTGTGATTGAATTCTACATTATTTAAGACAAAAGAATGTGGTGAAGCTTTATTAGTAAAATCAGATACTAAGATATATTTATCATTTTCATGAGTAATATGAAGTTCTTTATATCCTTCTTTATTAAAATCGGATCTACTTGGGGGCAATGGAGATAACATTCTAAATAGTGTAGACTTTCCACTACCATTTGTACCCACTACTACTGTGGTTGGTGATACGAAATCTATAGTGAGTTCTTTGATGTTAGAAAATTGAAATGGGATATAGTGTTTTAACACTATTGAGTTTAAATACATCAGGGAACTCCTTTATATTGATCCATATTATGGAAAGTTTTAGTATAAATAGACAATGTAACTAGATCCTTTTATGTATGGTTAAGATTGACGATACTATAGTCCTATCTACTTCAAAGGAGCATATCGCTATGCGAGCAGATATAACGACCATCTCTCAGACTATCCGTGCAAAGCTGGACCCGCATTTGGCTGCATTAGCACAGTTAGCACAATCTGAGATTGAGGCTATGCGATTAGCTGATCTCAGTCGTGAAGAAGTATTGCTTAGATTACAAAATTCCATTATTAAAAATAACAATATGATATTGAAGACTATGGATATTTTGATAGATTTAAGACCAGATCTTATTGATGTGATGTCTTTAGTATCTGGATTGGAAGCTGCAGTAGAGAATTATAGTCAACGTATCACTGATATGGAACAGCGTATTTCAATATTAGAACAAACTAGTACTTGATAGATAGGGATGGGCAAATGCCCATCCCTATCTACTTTCTTCTGATATATAATTACTTATGATGATAATTACATAGGTACTTCACTTACATACATCCTCCAACTTTATTGGAGCTGGCATATGGTCTCAGATTCTACACTTGATGGTATCGTGCATGATGTGCGATATAAATTCTCCAATACTGGAGAAGTCATTTCTACATTAGTACTCAATAGACCTGGTCACAATGTACCATATTTTTGTGAGATCAAATGTCTTCAATCTGTAAATACACAAATAGCACGTGGTGATCATGTTCGTATCTCTATTTCCACAAATAATACCACTAATGAAATAACTATTCTTAAAAGAAATACTGATACTAATTGTTATCCTACATTTATGATTGGATACCCATATTGTCCTTATTGTGGTACTAAGCTTCATTACAATATGTTGTATGGTGAATGTCATACCAAGATTTGTCCAGCACAGATATCAAATAATATCCAAATCTTTGCTCAAGGTATTGGTTTATTCTTCCATGGTTCAAATAAACTTATATTTAATAATTTACTTACTCGTGGGGTATTTCGGGATTATATTGACATTTTTAATACTACTATAAATACAATACTTGATCTAGATAATATTGCTATTTCAAATGGAGATATGAATTTATATATCAATACTATTAATTCATTTAAAGGTACTATAAATCTTTTTCAGATACTTAATGGATTTAATATTCCATATCTCACTGTACAAGGTATTGATCAGATTATTCAAACACACACATATACCACATTACTTAAAGCAATTCCCTTTAATAAATATCTTTATGTAGATGGTAATGCAGATACTTGTTTAAAAGCATTTTTTTCTAATCCATGTAATACAAACTCTTATGCTAAATTAGCTAGTGTGGCTACAGATGGTGTATTTGTCATGGGGTAATAGATCCAAAGGTATTTGAAATATATATTATTAAAATGGAATTACGATATAATTCCAAATATTTATAATGAATTTAAAATCACAAAATAGAATATAGTGACATTTGAGATTTATAAAAATATATCAATACAAGCCATTCTTTAGGTATTTATACCTACACTGGACTTTGGCTATTCCACCTAACTTTTCATTGGAGGAGCATCCCTCATGTCGAAGGAAAAAGTTGAAAAGAAAGCCGATGATACACTCATCGTCTCTGCCATGACCTTTCTTATGGACAAAGCTACCTTGGCCGGCGAAAACATCTACACCGTCAAGGGCTCCGACCTGGAGCGCTTTTACAAGGACAACGGCGTGCCCGTTGAGATCCAGCATCGCACCATGGCGCTCAACGACGCCGTCCTGGCTGCAGCTATCGATTTCAACGGTGAAAAGCTCAAGGCCCAGATCGAGGCTCTCAAGAAGAGCAATGAAGATCCCGAAGGCGCTGAGAATACCATCAAGCTGAACTACTCCGAAGCCACGACTGAAGTCAGCATGGTGCCCCATGTGGCTCGCAAGATCCCGACTCATCTGCCCGGCTGCGCCAATCGTGCTGATTCCGGCGATGGCATGTCTCACCACTACGGTGTCACCCAGGTCCGTATCCGCACCAAGGGCCGGGTCACCCGCCGTGACGAACAGCTCACCGATTGGGCTGATACGATCAAAGAAGCTCTCGGCGTCTAGTATCTCCTTGTCTACCAGCTCTCTTTATCATACAGTGGGTGTGGCCGATGCCACACCCACTGTATGGTATTTATTTAAAGCTTTTTAAGAATACTAGATATGCAGATCATTTCATTACAAATATATATCATAAAAATGTATTTAGGAAACTAATCCCAATTAAACCATATAGGTCCAAGGAGGACACCATGTCTACTGCTACCAACACCGCTATGGCTGATGATACCATCACCCTGTCCAAGTCCTATTTTAAGGATGCCTTTGGTGCTCATGTGGAGTACCTCACGGACATCAGTTTGGAAAATTTCGCATTCTACAAGGACAACAAGACCCAGTCCTTTAAAGGTCATGTTTGTGTTGTGGATGGGAATCAGTTCCCTGACAACATTGTTGACATTACCATGATCAAGGCACGCCTGGTCATCATCCAGAACTGCCAGACAGTCACCATCGGCCGTATCGATGCTGGTGATATTCTGATTGGTTCTTGTGGTCAGGTGACGGTTGCTGAGATCAAGACGGACACACTCTGCGCACTCACCATGAATCAGCTTGGCATTGGTGAGATTCACTGTGATAAGTTCGTGGGTTTCATCAACATGGGGCTCATTAAGAAAGGTATGATCTCGGATATGGCCATTTGTGCCACCGGACTGCAGTATGACTGCCGTGTTCTGGATCCCCAGATCTACACCCACCACTTCACCCTCTTTGGTGAAAACACTTTCAACTCGGAGAAGCTCGAGTTCTTCATGAACACCAAGAGCCTTTCCAAGCTGGATCGTTGGTTGTTCAATCACGATCCTGAAGATGCGGAATATTCCATCCGAAATGAAGTCTTGACAGGTTTCGTTTTTGAGTACACCATATGCGGGGATTTCCCTGTGCAGTGGCTCATGGATCCTGGAAACATCCCGCATTTTACCTCTCTCATGGACAAGTATGATTACTTGACCAAGACCACTGAATCCCAACGCCGTAAGGCCATTGATGCCATCAAGATCGAAGATGGTGTCTTTGACTTTATCGGAGATATCTGGGGTGGGGTCTGTGAGACAGTCGGCGACATCACGGACACCGTCGGTGATTTCGTCTTTGGTGCACGTGATACTGGGGAAAAGAAAGACCCCGTGGTGGAGGAAGCTAAGGCCATTCTTGAAGAGGCTTTCTCTGATGAAGAGGAAGAAAAAGTTGAAGACCCCGATGCACCCGATACACCCTGGATGGATCCCAACATCATGCATGTGCGTCCTTCTGGGACATACAAGGAACGTGATATCACCGAAGCTGACATCAAGGAGATGATGGATGCTGGGATTATCCCCCCCACTGCAACAGTCCAACCCCAACCACAAGCATCTACTGTCGATGTGGACATGGATCCGATGACAGCAGATCCGGCATCGACTCCGACCTTTGTGCCCCACATCATTGGTGGTACTCCGGCTGCGGCACCCATGGTGGGAATGGGTATTACCCCAATCATGGAAGATCCCATGGCCAATGAGATCATGGGGGATCTTCGTGTCAAGACCAGTGAGGAGTCGACTGCTCCCACCCCCAATGGCAAGAAAAAGAAGTAACAGTATAGGGGTAGGGGCCACATGGCCCCTACCCCATGCTTATCCGAGACATAATCCTTTTTTGACAAAAGCATATCCTACAGCGATAGCATCTGCTTCATGTTCTACCATTTTATCAAAAGCTATTTGTTTAGCAGCTTTAAATGAGATTTGTGGATTATTTAAGATAGCATCTTGGATAGTGAGTTTATCTGCATGTCCATTGCCGGTGACTATGGATTTGATACCACAGGGTGAGATTTTAAATAAACCTAACTTATAATCCATTACAATGCGTGCAATTGTATTGATACATAATTTTAATGCAATATAGGGATGTACACCACGTCTTGGATTATAAAAGGCATCTTCAGATACTACATACTGAGGACTATATGTCTCCATTAATTCACGCACCACATCTTCAATAAGAAACAGTGACATAAGCTGTCTAGTATAGACGACGCATTCTTCTTTTAATTTTTTTGCATTATCACTGGGTTTGACATTACCAAATTTGATGACTTGAAATTTATCAGTATCAAATTGATATTGTGATACCGCCCAACCAAGACAGGTGGTCCCAGGATCAAATGACAAGATACGTGTATGTCTCATGACAGTATATTCCTTGAGCTATGTGATTATCCCAATATGGGAGAATGGTTTGTTCTTTGGACTAATGATACAAAAAGCCCACTAAATTATAATACATAAAAATCTATGGATATTTTTACAGTGCTAGATGAGATGGGGATTTCTCCCCATCTCATCTCATTGCTCCATATATTCTGCTCGCCATTCTGCAGTGATACGTTCATAGATCAATTTTTGCATCTCTTGATAATTTGGTAATCCAAAATATTTATTACCGATGTATACAGCATTTTCTTTAGGTGCAGTCACATTACTAAAATAATCTTCAGTATGAGTTTGACCGAATCCTTCTATCCTGACTCCAGTAAATAACTTAGTCTCTTTAGCTATGTTGAATGCTTGGAGTGCACTGGGATATTCAGCTTCTACATCTTCATCATTGACCATGATAGTAACTTGTGTTTCATGATCAGATTCTTCTACTGCACGGATACCAATGTTAATAGCTTTACTTGGTGGAAGTACTGTACCACCCAACTTAGGTATCATATCATCAAATGGTGTACCCATGATCATACCAGAAGTAGCAATGATTTTTCCTTGAGATTTATTATAAAAATACATAGAATTCTTACCCATAGTAGTTTGTTTACTAAAATCACTCAAAAGAGAAGCATCAGTGAGTGCCATCATGGAGACACAATCATTAGTTTGTTTATGCATGAGTGGGATCAAGATACTATCTTTAATGTTATATGCAACATATCTTAAGAAATTATACATTTGTTCCATATAGTGGTTAGTGATCTTACCTAAGCTGATCTTTCCCATACCAAGTATTTTATTAGCAATAGCATTAAGGGTATAATCTGATTCTCTTCCTTTTACTTTACGTAGACGTGCATAGAGACACATGCTATCGATAAATTGAGTATATCCAGTACAATTTACCCAATGCCATTTATCTGCAAAATGTTCACAATCTCTATTGTCCACTTTATATTTAAAATATTGATATTTCTTAGGTACATCAGGATGACAAAAGATAGTAGCAGGATCTACACCCATGGATTCTAATCTCTCTAAGATACGTGAGATATCATAATTCATATTCCAAACACCAACAAAATCTGTCTTGTGTTCATGGATGCGATCAAATACCCATTTGATAAGATCAAGTTCAGTATTAGATTCATGTATCACTATTTCAAATCCATATGTGGATATCTCATCTTTTAATTCTTCATTAATGACTGACCACAATTCTTCTTGAGTAGCAGGTATCCTATTTCTATGTTGATCTACTTTCATGAGATATTCTTTCAAATAAGCACAATAGATATATTTTCCAACATTGAAAGAAAAGACATTGATACGTTTTTCACCACGCACTTCGTTTTCAATGTCCATACTACCCACAGATAGTTGAGGTAACATACCTACAGTTTTATCATTATAGCTCTTCCTGATGAGTACCCCAGTATCAATATCTGCTCCATATACATAAGGAGAATTACACAACTCCCGTAACTGGGTACGTCTACTGTATATATCTAAACTCTTCTTTAGTTTTTCTATCATTTCACTATCTCGCACTGTATATTTTTCTAGATTCTTTTCATATTCAAATTCCTTTTTATATTTGTGTGATCTGAATCCAGGTTTAGTGATCCAAAATGGTCTACGTGGATCATTGATGATACGGAGATTGTCTTTCCATGTTTTATTGCCAGCATCATCTATCACTAATACTTTTTCCTTGATGACAAATGCATTAGCATCAGGGCGTTTACAATGAGTAGCATGTATCCAAAAAGGTATGGTTTGCATAGATATCGTTACCCCCAGATGTCGTTCAAACTATGACCACTTTAGTTAAAATATCTCATATGAAAAGGAATAGGTACACCAGGCCCCAAAGGGGGCCTGGTGTACCGTATCCTAGTGACCTAAGGGAGTGCTGAGGTCAGAGACTGTTGGTGTCGCGATTAAGGATTGGTGGGCAACGGAAGCGGAGTCTCCGTGGGGACCAGGGAGATCTTCGCGTACAGGTCGATCAGCTTGCTGATGTTGACCACGTTGAGGTAGATGCCGATCGGGTTGGTGATGAGCGGGAGCTCACGGGCGTTGGCAAAGACGCGCTTGTTGACGCCGCCACCGATCTGCGGGTTGTAGTGGGCAAGATAGGTACCGAAGTCCCAATTGTGCCCAAAGTTCAAGATAGATTCGGGATCACCTTCACGGTACGGGAGGATGAGGATCTTTTCCCGCATGGTGTTGTAGGTGCACGAGACACACTCGAGGATGACGCCGTTGGGCAGGATCCGACGGTACTCGACGACTTCACCATCGAAAGCCATGTTCGTATTCCCTTCCATGTGATTATGGATATGGGGAATATTAAACAGGTTTTCGAGGATGATGTTCGACGTGATCAGCTTGTAGACCGGCTTTTCGCCGCTATTGAGCTGCGTCTTGTAGTAGGAGTTCTGGTGGATCAAGCTGAAGATGTTGATCAGCTGGAGTTCCACGTACTGGCGGATATCGCCGAGGATATCCGAAGACCGGATGGAGTCGACGTTCGAGCAGTCGATGGTCGACACGATGACGTAGGGGTTGACCAGCTGCGAGGCCACGTACTCGAAGCCGACCCGATCCTCGAAGGAGCGGAATTCCGGATTCGGATTCTCGGCCTTGATACGGTCATAGACCTGACGCAGGGTCGTGCTGACCAGCTTGAGCATACGATCGTCCTGGCCCAGGCTGATGGCCTCGGTGACGTTGCTCATGACATACTCAGGCAGGGCCTGCTGCAGAGCATAGTCGACGATGTAGTTACGACCAACCGGGATTTCCCAGGTCTGGGTCTTGTAGTGCGAACGGACGGCCACGTTCGATTTCCGAAGGTTCTCTTCAGAGAACTTGGAGTCGAGCTTATACGCGATGACTTCGGTCTTGATGTCGGCCATGACCGCAGCCACGGGCGCCGGGACAGCATCGCTATCCGGATGATACGCAGTCGGGTAGGCACTGCCGGTGCAACGGGTATCCGCCCACTGCAGAGACAGATAAGGAGACGCATCGATCATGCAGGTGATGGCTTCCCGCGGAGTGAGATTGGCAAAGATCTCGGTGTCGGTGCCGGCCATGGTCTTGAGGCTCTTGTCCAGCAGGAAGGTCTGGGTGAAGTTCGCCCGACGATCACCGGAGTAGCGGTTGTTGTTGTGCATGATCAGGCGGGAGCCGTAGTACGGCGAGGTGTCGAACTCGATGTCCTCGGTCTTGCCGCCAGAGATGAAGCGCACGACCACGGACTCGAGGATCGCACCATCAGCGATCAAGTCCGTGTAGTCGGTCATGGTAAAGCCGTAGACGTTGGGCAGGCGAGACAGGTCCATCATGTTGGCAGTCTTGCCGCAACGGATGTAGTTGTCCGCCAGCAGGACGTCGTCGTCGTCGTTGTCCTTCAGGACTTCGATACGCCGCAGGGTGTTGGAGACCATGGAGGGGTCGCCGTAGAGATGGATAAAGGGCTTGCGATGTTCCTGGGACTGCCGTTCCTTGGAGGTGGGCGCCATGGACTTGTTGAGGTCATAGACTTCGGCCCAGGGGATCACGTAGTTGATCACGGTCTGGGGAGAGGTCCGACGATGCATCACACGGTTGATCAGCCCACGGTGGAACTTGAGCAACGTGACGGTCATGGCAATGCGGATGTCTGGCAGGACGCGGTCGGTATCGGCACCGAAGGCTTCCATACCCGGAGTGAACGAAGTCAAGAACTCGGCATGCAGCGATTCCGGGATGACCTGATGCAGATCCAGCAGATTCTGCTTCTGATCCGGAAGCGTATCGCTGGTAGCGAAGTGTCGAGACTGCGCCATAGCGCCATTGCCACGGTTGTTGTAGAGCAGCTGGCCAAGTGCCGGGATAGCCATGGCCTTGATGCGATCATTTTTCAGATCGCAGGAATCGCACAGCACGCCCAGGCTTTCCGGGCTCATGAAGGCGTCGGTGAACGACATCGTGCTGTTGAAGGCTTCACAGGAAGCGGTGACCTGACCAAAGGCTTCAGCATTGACCAGGCTATCAGAGACCGGGCTGCCGCCGTTGCCGAGGTTGTTCATGTTGATGAAGTCGGTGACGTTCTTCCAGATCTTGGTGATGAGCTTGCGTTCAGCAGCAGAGACATGGCCACTGTTATTTTTGGCATATCCCATGGATTCACAGGCAGCCAGAAAACCCTGGTAACCAGCGAGATCACCTGAAGCAGAAGGCATATTGTTGTTAAACATGGACGTGGCACTCCCATTAGGTGTGGTAGTAGGTGTCAAAACACGCTAGGTGAGTTGGGGCGTGTTGAAACAGAACAATATAGATCTTTAGACCTATAAGATAGAACCCATGTAATTGGACCTATATAATTAAGGTGTTATTTTAGATAGATTTATGTGTGAGTTCAAGATCATTTAATCTAAATGACAATCGAGATAGAAAATCTTTGATAGAATTGACACTGACAAGATTGATCCAATGTGTGAGCCATTTCTTTAACAACAACACTTCTTTAATTGGAAGATCTTTTGGAGTATTATTAAGGAGATTACGGATACGTGAACATACTAATTTTTTATAAATTACATCTGCAAATGTTTCTTCTGGACTGGCTAATTCTAATAAAAGTTTCACTGGATCTCTGGGAGGAGGAGTACCATCCCCTATTGGAATATTATCATCTGGAAAAGCTGCAGCATCTGGATCTTCTGGGATAGGATCTTCTCCTTCTTCAGGAGGAAGATCATCACTGCCCAGATCATCGGGAGGTGTATCTTCCATAGCTTCAGTACCTTTTTTATAGATAGGGAGTTCTAACATTTTATCTACAATAAACTTTGAAATAACACTATTTCGAAATGCTAAAGCTTCATTAGCTGTAATGAGATTAGTTGGTTTAGCGAGGTAGGCCGATACATCCCGATCTACTTCACATTTACTGACAAAGATTGAGAATACTCGCGTATCCTCTAAATTTCCTATACGATGATAGTCTTTTAAAACAGTGAGCATTTTAAATAATGAATGTGTGGGCAGAGGAATGAGTTTCCCATCCATGGTATTATTACCAGTGATAGTATCTGAGATAACTGAGAATAGATTATTATACACTGTATTAATAGAAGCATAGATACCTTTTTCCATACCAAAGGTTGATAAAATACCAAAGATAGCATCAAGATCCTGAGAAGCAAAATTAAATCCAGAAAGATATTCAAAGAAGTCCAACTTTATATTTGTTTGATAGTTTTTGAGTTTTCTGATTAAATTAAAATCATAATCTGGAAGTGTGATCACATCAAATACAATAGTCATATATGGTAGTATATTCTTTCTATTTTCAGAAGATACATGGAGTCTGTTGGGATTTTGATTATTAATTGGTTGACTTCTACATTCAGCACTAGGTACTATTGTTAAACTTGGAATATATATACATGCACTGGGTTTTTTACCTTCCATATATACATCAGTTGGATAACCATATCCCAATGCAGAAAGTAATGGGAGATAAAAATCTCTATGGGGGACCATATGTTTTAGTTGATCATTGAAACATGGATATGAGAGTGCTTCATCAATCGTTTTCCAAGTGATAGTTCCAGGTTTACCATGAGTGAGAATATAATAAATAGAATCATAAATAGCTTTTTCACTTTGATAAAGAGAGGGTTGTGGTTTAAGTGTTTTTACCAAATAAGCAACACTTTCAATATATTCAGTAATCAACGGGGTAGTTTCATGATTAAACATATGAATATAACAAGCATAAATGGATTGATATAATACATATTGAATATAATCCAGATCATTTTTAAATTCCAAATCGATAAATGCCTGATCTGGTGTAGCAAATTTGATGATGGGATTCGCTGGCTGCATCTGTATCCTCCTTAGGATATAAAAAACTAAGTCTACGGACTATCTTCTGTGTACATAGACCATCAGCTCAAAATGTATGAAGATTCCTATACTATCCTTCGGGGACATCTATAATTTGGCTTTAGGAGAAAGGAGGTCAAATTTCATGTTTGTAAATGCAGAGATATTTTTAGAGATGTTGATGCTTCTTGGATGCAATGGTAATCCAATCATTAGATCTATCATTCGTGATTTTATGGAGATCTATGAAAAAGAATCTAAAAATGATCTCCATATGGGAGAAAATGAACATATCAAATTTTATGCTACTATTATTAAAGAACTCTTAGAGACTGAACTCAATGAACAAGATTTTCGTATAATGCTTGCTAAAATGAAGACTATGCCTTTTATTCAACACCACCGTGATATCTACGATAGTGTTGAGACTATGCTTTTTCCAAAGGAACCTCTCACTGATCAACAAAAAAATATGTTGATCAAACATGTCCAGAATTACTTACTTTGGTACTATGCTCAAGATTATACACGGAAAATGTTTGGTAAATTATCAGCTGTCAATTATACTGCAAAAGATGATAAGAAAGAAAAACTCTTAGAAGAAGTTAATAATATATCTGGTCAAATCAGTGATAAATTTCATATGATCAGATCTGCTCGAGTAGTACCAACCAACATCATCAATTTCAGTGATAAAGAATCTATTGCTAGAGGTGTCAAGAAACACAAATTGGCTAAAGTAGCTGGTGTCTTTAAGACTGGATGGCATGGTCTCAATCGAATGTTTGGTGAACGTGGTGGACCTGCACGTGGTGAGTCTATAGTCTTTGCAGCACTCTCACATAACTGTAAATCGCTGATGCTCATGAATATGGCAAAATGGATCATCAATTATAATACACCCATAGCTGAAGCTGGTAAAGGCAAACCCACTATCTTATTTATTAGTTTAGAAAATGAAGCATCTGATAATCTGATGAGTATGTATCGTTCTATCTATGAATCACTCACTCAAAATAGTGGTCTCAATAGACCTGATGAAGAAGTAGTTGAATTCATCTACGAATACTTTAATCGCCGTGGTTGGACACTCATCATGGAACGTAGGGTCGGTGATGATTTTGGATATGAAGATTATAAAGGTATGTATGAAGCATATACAAAACTTGGACATTGTATCATCAGTGTCATTGTGGATTATGTGAATAAGATGAAAAAGTCTTTCAGTGGGAAAGATGGAAACTATCTTGCATTACAAACTTTATTTGACAATATGATTAATTTTACTACAGAAAAAGGATCTACCTTTTTTACAGCACATCAACTCAATAGTGATGCTGCAAGACTCGCATCATCAGGTATCACTAATGTAGTACGCAAGTTCAATTTTGAGCATTTAGAGGATGGTAAAGCTCCCTTTAAAGTACCGGATGTAGTGATCTTTTGTCACATTGAATCAAATACCTATGGTATCAAATATCTAACTATGTCTATCAAAAAGCATAGACATGTCACCACCACACCAGAGAGACATAAAAATACAGCATATAGATTCACACCATTCGGTATCACAGATGACATTGAAGGTGAAGATCAATCTGTAAAAGATATCTATGCAGATGCTTATGATCTCCCACCAGGTACAGATCTTGGCCCTGCAGCAGTGACTATAGAAGATGGATTCTTTTAGATCTTCTACATACATAGATAGGTGGGTCATTTAGACCCACCTATCTATGGGCATCGTATGACTTTATTGATAGTACACCTCCATATTTGGAGATAGGGAGATACACATGACGAATGCTACATTTGAAGAAGTCACTACTGAATTGGTGACTACTGAGAAATTGTCTTTAGGTGGCCACACTGGTGTCACTGGTATCAGTGATGACTATACTGAAAACAGTACTATCAAATTACCTACATCACAAGCACTTTTTAATGGGTTAAGAAAGATACAGTCTCAAGTAGATATCCTCAATAATGTTGGACTTGGTATTGATAATTTAGTCATTTCTACTCCTTTAGTATCTCCAGTGTTTAATGATACTGGATACAATTACCTTGGTTGGGAGTTATACAACAATGTAGCTATTTATACTGGTGACACAGTTAACAACTATATTCAGTTGCCACACAATCTCTTTTCTGAAAATCATCACTATATCTTTAATATTAAAGTGCATATCCTTCAAAGTGGAAGATTGGAATTAAGAGATCAAGATGGTGATATCATTGAAGTCATGTCTGCTATTGGTGATTATTATTTTGAAATGACTGCTGGTGCTGCAGCTACTTTTAAACTCATTGCTAAAGACGTAGAAGTTGGTAAGACTATCACCATTTCATATTTAGCTATCCATCAAGTCTCTGATCAATTTTATAATTATCTTACTAGTAAAATTAGAGAATTGTCTAGTGTGGATGGTCAAGGATATGTAGATAAAGTATTATTTGAAACTCGTATGGATGCAATTGAATTAGAATTTCAAACTGCAATCAGTGCTATGAGTGATAAAATAGATAATCATTTACTTGATAAAGAAAATCCACATGAAGTTACTTATCAGCAGATTGGTGCTGCTCCTGTGGTACATCAGCATGATGAAGAATATTATGTTAAAGAAGAGATCAATGCTTTGATTTCAGCTGCTATTGCTACCCGTGCATTAACTAGTCATACACACATTAACTATGTTACTGAAAGTGATGTACAAGTTAGTATTGGTATTGCTTTAGATAATGCACTTAAAAGTGTACACACTGTTTCACCATTATCCATTTTAGAAGGTCCAACTGGATTACTTCCTGAACTCTATACACACTGTGGTATTACACCCCCATCACAATTACTCATTACTAACACATTTAATCATGTCAGTGAAGGACCATATGACGTAGTATCCGGATATGCTTCTACTAATATTTCACCTGAAGAAGGATCAAAGATCGAAGATGCTTTTATGCGATACAATCTTTATCAAAAATGTGCTACATTTAATCACGATGTATCTGTGGAAAGAGTAGTCATCCATTATCAATTTCATAGAGTGAGAAAATTACTTGGATATGTGATCCGTGGATTAGAGACTGGATATATCTCCAAATGGTCACTTTATACTAATTTCAATACTTTTGTACATTCAGTTACCAATGCCAGTTATACTGCCGGTGGATATGAGGTGTTATTACCAGTGAGTCAAGTTTGTACATCATTTGCTATTGAAGTGATAGAGACTTCAGCTCTCCGATTTGGTATTCATATTGAACCCATCTTTGATGATATCACTACTGGGCATATTGGTGTATCAGAAGATCCAATGTTGTTATCTATTCCTAGATCTGGAAATAATTTGATCTTTACTTTAGATTTGGATGTGATCAATGATATTACACCCACTTTACGTATTGAAGGTCTTCCTCTTTATGCATATGTGGAAGTGGGTACTCTTGGAAATGAACAACTCAAATATACTTATATTCCACCTGAATTTGGTACTATTCGAAATGGTGTTAGTGTGTTTAAAGATAAATTTGAGATAGGTGTGGATATACAATCAGTATCTTACGATCCCATGAAATACATTCCACATAAAGTCTTTGGTACTCTCAAACTTAAAGATGTGGATACCCCAACAATACCTTTGATCAATGTATATACTGGATTGGATCCTTGGAGTATCAATACTAATGAAGCCACTATTGAACATACATTTATTACTCCAACATATATGGTAGGTTATGATCTTGAATGGGATACTGATAAAAAAGATAAATTGCCTACCACTTGGACACTTAAACTCTATGTAGTTAATGAATCCAATGAAGAAGAGCTTATAGTAGTGGATTCTGTTAATATATATGGTGGAAAACTCAATTATAATAAATCATCTATCCTTTATTGTAAAGATTTTAAGAAAGCTTATCTTGTAAAAAGATATGAACTTTATCTCAATAATGAAAATACTACTGGATTACATATCTCTAATTTCAGACCTATGATCTCTCAAGATTTTTATCATGTACCTAAAAACACTATGTATTGTGGTGATACTCCAGTATCAAAGATTTATCTTGGTACTGCTACTTATTTAGATGGTGATTTTATTGTCATTTCTCAAAATGTAATTGGTACTACTTGTCATCTCCCGATTAATAATCTCGTGACTACCGAGCATGGATATGAATATCAAATACTCAACCCATTCCACACTACGGATGTAAGTTGTAGTGTCCGATATGTGGATGGCGATACAGCATTTGCACCAACTTGTAGTGTGGTGGATATGCAAGATGACGTGATCACAGTATTGGCATTTAGTGAACACCAATTTTTACTTACCATTGTACGTAACTGGTAATCCACATTTCATATACATAAATATCTAGAGTCATCATCTTTTACACAGATACCTTGGATTGCATAAAGGTCACGTACCCCGTGTAGTCCAAGGTATCTTGAATATATATTACTTTATTGATGTCTGGAGTAAAAGTTACTTTAGACCATGTCATCCACTTCAACTTAAGTAAGGAGCTTTCTCACATGTACAGTGCTAACTTTGCTACCCCTGCTGCTCGTGAAGAATCCAATGTCAATACCAACGCTGCTCGTGGACCCCGGTACAACATGCCTGCCATCGGCGCCCGTGCGGCCCTGGATTTCCTGAAGAAGCATTTCCAGGCCCTCAAAGAGGGCACTGAAGATTTTATTCCGACGACGCCCGACGGCGAGTACACCATCGAGACGGCCCTGTCCGGCCATCGCTATGCCAACGGCCAGACCGGCATGTGGGAGTGTGGTGGCAGCATGGGAGCCTACGGCGCCTGCAACGTCATTGCCGGCCCCGATGCCCAGCCGCTCAATCCCTTGCACCAGCACCATGTCAACCCCGAGCATGCCTGCGACAAGCATGTGCTCCTGCCCGTCAAGGAAGGATATATCATGGCGCATGCTGCCTTCGCTGAAGGCAACGTCCTGATCACCGCTTGGCGCTGCGAGACCCTGGCCTTTGATGCCGGTGACAACCCGGAACGTGGCGGTGTCACCCGCGCCACCTTCAAGCTCATCTATGCGGCCGACGGCATCGATGCCTTGCCCCTCTTCCTCGCCGAGGAAGAAGAAGCGACCCCCGACAACCAGATGTTCCAGGCCTTTCTCAAGGCGGCGTGGACCAAGGCCAACATGTTCCGCTGCCAGTCCCAGGTGTGGGCCTATCCCTGGGCGCCCTGGATCGTCAAGAAGGGGGGTCGTGAGTGGGACCTGCCTGAAATCGTGGCTGCCCAGGAAGGCATCATCGAAGCCCTGACCGGCGTCGGCCTCTCCGACCCCGATCCCAAATCGGTCGTCACCGACTACAACACCATGGTCGCCGAAATCGAAGATGCGGCGTCCAAGGCCATCTACAAGTTCCGCAACGCCAGCAGCAACCCCCGTGGACCCCGTGTCCATGTCCTGCAGTACTTTACGCAGGAAGAAAACAGCTCGAAAGTGCGCGTGACCAACTTCGTGCTGCTGCACAACATCAAGACCCCGAAGATCTTGGCCACCAGGATCTACTACGCGGATCCCAACACCACCATGCAAAGCGAGCGCCCCGAACCGGCCTACTACCTCAACAATCGCCGGTTCATGCGCTGGGATCTCATCAAGTCCAAATTCGCGGACGAGGCCACCGGCGGCGAATGCAAGTTCGTCTACGAGTACACCGGCTGCTAGCCGGCATTTCCTGATCACATTCTGACACTAGAGGGTATCCCATGTGGGATACCCTCTAGTCAATAAGGATCTTCTTTCTTTTTTTTTTATAAACACTTATCTGGAGAGATTCTCCATGTTATAGGTCATAACCTATTTTTATGGGAGTAAATGCACATGGTTTATCGAGGAAGTTTTTTTATTGACCACAATATCTCCATTCCAAGAGATAGTGTTGTGTCAATGGAAGATATTAATAGTGTCATCAATAACCAACTCATCATACTCAATAATACTGATTTAGAAATTGCTAATGAAGGATTTTTACAAAATCTGTTTGTCGCTATAGCTGATACTATTTTTCACATTGGTAATAACTTTAAGACACTCTTTAAAATTTATAGAGATTTTAAACGATCTGAATTAAGATATTATTTGGAATCTAATGTATTACGTACATCAATCTTATTATCTACTGACTTTAATATTATTAGAACATTGATGATACCTATTCCAAGGGGCATGACTACTACTTATATAGAAGCATGTTGCGCAGTAGATGATTGTTTAAAACGTATGGATATGTTATCTAAAGCTGATCTTGCATTAGAATATTCAGATGTACTTTATGAACAATGTAGTAATGGTGACATTGATCATCTTGAGAAGAGTATCAAATCCAATTCAATACACTTTACCGATAAAGAATTGAATAAATACTTTGATAAAGTCAACAAAGTTTTTGCTAATAAATCTACTGGAGAAGTGAAATTGAATAGTGTATATGCCAATATACAAGATATCACCAGTGTGAATGAAAAACTCCTCAATATGGAAGATCATTTAATCAGCGTATCTAAAGTTTATTATAGATTAGAACACATCACTAATAAAATTGACCTCATTTTAAAAGAATTTAAAGAAAAACCTGAATTACAAAAAAGATTAACCAATAGTTTATTGATAAAATTAGGTGAATCCATTCGTAATGTAGCTGTAGTATTTGAGAAATATGGTATCCTCATCAATGATGTCAATACTCTCACACACAATCAAGTAGAAGTACTTGAAAAGATCAGAAAATATGTCAAGTGAGGATAGGGGACCCCACGGGGTCCCCTATCTATATCATGAAATCTCTTCAAGATCACTGGCATTAATTGTGTTACCCACTATTAGCCCATTTAAAAAATCATTGATTTCAGTAATCTCAGTAGTTTGGGTAGTGTCTACAGTCACATTCTGTAATATCTTAATAGCTTGATCTTTAGCGAAATTGAGTACATCAAGGTGTGTATTAGGTACTTCATGGCTATTGATGAAATTATTATAAATAGTGTTGATTTCACTGACAGTGGTTGCATTCGCCATGATAATACAAACATCCCAATATTGATTTATATTATCTTCAAGAGTATTTAATTGTGTATTTATGGTATTGACTGTATTGACTATCTCTGGATCAATATCTACATTACCCTGACTACCTTTAGTAAAACCAAGTATCTTAACATCTTCTTTACATTTAATCATATCAAATTCCAATTTGAGTAATTTTGTGATAAGAGAAATATTCATCTTAGTATTTCTAGAAACAATCAATAATAATTCATTGACCTGATCTTCTAATTCAGATTTAGAAGCTTTCATCGTTTCAAGATTATCTATACGCATAGAGAGTTTAGGTAATTTCATCCTAACATCATGGAGCTGTTTATAAGTAAGTGCATCTACTTTAATAAGTCTAGCTAGTGTTTTAAAAATATGATCAATGCGATGATTAAGTTGATATTTCAAGATCTTCCAATCCCTAGAAGCAATAGCTTTCCAATTTTCCACATTAAGTACACGATTGGAGACTTTGAGTACATTAGTTTGAAGTTCGGCTATAGCCATACGAATAGCTGACATTTCATCAAAAGCTTCTTCACCAATAGGATTTAAAATATATTCACTTGGAATAGCCGTAGCCCTGATCCAATTTTGAAATCGTGGTCTAGTCTTCACATCATTAATTAAACCACCAAGATAAAAAAATGCTTTAGTGTCTGGAGTAGCATCTACACCAACAGCAGTACAACACATCTCTAATGCAGTATTACAAATAGATCTTACTTTATATTGTTCATCTGGAGTACCAACTTTATGCCAATCAAAATCTTCTAACACATATCTGATTGGTGAGACTTGTCCCATAATGTGCTACTCCCCTACCAAGAAGGTAATGTTGTCTTCTGATAATGTTTCTCTATAATAAACATAAGATGCAAAATACCCATCAAATGGTTTAGTACCATTTTGATGACCAATATCCAAATACTGAATATTTGATTTTTTAGTCAAGATAGTGGATACCTTCTTACCAGTATTACCTGTGATACCCATCAAGAAATTAACTCGATCATAGCTAAATGACATCTGTATCTTTTTCCTATTGGTGGCTAAGAGAGGATAATCAAATACTTCTACATTTTCTTCATCATATATTCTAACAAAGAAGATATTGTTAGTACCATAATTTCCAGTCATACCAGGTTCGGTTTCATCTCTAAAGTTATATAAAGTACGCTCTATATTTGTATTAAGTGTACAAGGGTTGATAAATTCAAAAGCAAATCCACCCTCTTCAGAATTATACCAATCCAATGTTGGGATAGTGAGTCTGATACCATGTCTGGTTTTTGTTTCACCTTCAGTATAAATAAAGGGTGAACACCCAATAATATCACCATATTCACATTGGTAATTATCAATGATACATACATCTTCACCAAGACCAGCATATTTAAGTGCACCAATGCTCTGATGGTATGGGATATGTTGAATCTCAATTTCACCAGCAAGGGAATGAATGATAGAATATTCAATATGAAAATATCCTTCAGCTATCTTAATCATACGTACTGACATGATGTTGTTGAGTTCAGTCACTGATACAGTATTGTTCTCAAAATTAAGTATGGACATCTTGGATACACCAAAGATCTTGTGGAGTACTCTGATACAAAGATATTTACATTTGATGGGTTTGATATCAAAGGAAATATTAGTGATTTTATTAGCTTCTACTGGTGTATGGAGATATGATAAAATATGTTCAGTAGATAAAATATCTACAGACTCTCTAAAGAGTGTAGCACCTTTCAAATTGTCTATCTTGTTGATAGATGGGAGATTTTGATTATATCCAAAGTCTAAATTTGTAGTATTCCAAGTATCTGTTTGACTAAAATCTCTACTATATTTACATTCATTAGTACGATCACCAAAGATAGCTAACATGGGTTTACCAAATAAATAATCAGTAGGAAGATAATCAGTAGCAGCTAAATGGCGATATCCATCTCTTCCAATATATGTATATTTATCACCCCTATTAGTTTGATGTGTACCACCAACCCCATAAAGAGACATGATAGCTGCAGCTGGTTCTACTGTAGGAGGTACACCGGGAAACATCTTTTTAAAGAGGGCTGCATGTGCAGTTTCACTATCATCATGTTCTTTGATATATTTAGCAGTGAGTTTGACAGTAGTGAGAAGTTTTGGATTGGTACCATCATAAATATCATCTAAACCAGCAATTTGATAGTCTTCAAATAATATAGTGAGGAATGAATCATACGGGGCTACACCACCACGATTAGTGTATTCTTTGTATAACAAATGTAGTATATCAGTAGCAAATTGAGAAAGATCCGTTTGATGTGGATTATTGAAATCTCTAGCATGAACAGTAACCAATTTAAAGAGTCTATCAATAGTGGTCTTATTGCAAAGTTTTTTAATCTCACGTAATTGATCTAAGATCTCCTGAGAAGTAATTGGAATGACTTTCTTAGGAGTGTGAAGATTGTTTGAACGTGTATGAAATCCACCATCCCACCCAGAGATGATAGCGGTGGCTTCACGTTCCAATTCATCATACGGTGTTTCAGATTGTACTGGAGAAGTCATATATCTTCCTCCTAGGATAAGATAGATGTGAGCATAGCACCCGATGTAATAGTTTGATTATAATACCAAAAGGATTTTAAAGTGGATTTAAGCATATCTTTTTCTTTCCATGGTGCATAAAAATGGATATGTATTGGATCAAGATATATATTGGGTATTTCTAATATTGTAGTATCTTGACTAAGGATACTCTTAAAATATATATGTTTAGTATCATAACTTAAAGTAAATCCATATGTAAAATCTGTATAATCAATTGAATCAATATGGATCAGTGTCTTTGGTGTAGATGGATCAGTTAAATAAACTGTGAGACCAAGTAAAGGTTCCACATAACAATCAAGGCTGGTGATTCCATTAGTAATGGACAAAAGTTTAGTTGGTGTAATTGGTTGTACATAATGCATACCAACCACCACACAACCTTGGGTGGGACACCAATCTTCTTTAATGATATATGTGGTGTAACTGTTATTACCAGCTTCAGTGGTTTCTAAGATACGTGAAGTAGCAAAATGTTTCAATGAAATGACTGGAGTATAAGGACAAGCATTTTTATCTAAGAATTGGCTAAACAATCCATGATGAGAATTGACATCCAATTCATGTTCATCAGTCAAATATCTAAATCCAGGTACATGGAGAGCTTTAGTAGATTCTTGTTTACCTTTGATCTCTGCCCAAGTGGCTAATTCAAGATCATAAAACATTCGTCTATACATTTCTTCTTTATCAGTGACATATCCAAGCATACGATATTTGATATAGAGATTTTCCAATAATTGAGCAGCAAACTGTTCTATCCTCATTTGATGTGGATCAGTATCTTCACTCAAGTGAAAATTGATAGCTCTCATACATTCAACTAATTTAGCTATTTCACCTTTGGTTCGGAGTTGATTAATGATCAAAGCTGCATCTTCAATGAATGGTGCTGTGGGTGTAGAATTGGGCCCAGCATTGGAGATCACCTGCCACCCAGCTATAGTACCATGTTCAACTTCTTTTGTCATGTGGTATGCTCCAATAAAGTGTCTTTTAAATGAATACCTTCGGGATCTACATAAGATGCCCATTTTATTGATCCACAGTGATACAGTAGGACCTTATGGTCCTACTGTATCTGTGATAATTTCATTTATTTCTTCGTATCCACTACTTTAGGTTTGGATTTAAGTTCACTCAACTTAGATAAAATATCTACAGTAGACATATATGGTCTATCATCTTTAGAGGTAGTCCAATATCCACGGGTATTTAAAATGTCTTTAGCAATAGCTTTATCACCAGTGAGCCTATCTGCTACTTCTAAAATAGGCATATTCATAGAAGGATCCATGTTAGCAGTGAACCAATAGTTTTGAATGAAAGCTATCTGAGTCGTGAGTTCTAAAGCTCTACGAAACATATAATCTTCATCACCCATCTTTCGAATATTTTGTCTAGTTACACTTTTTTCAGGATAGAGCATAAGTTTTGGTGATCTACTATTGGGATCAAGTAATCCATATCCTTTCATTTGTTTGAGATAATGATAATTTGTGACTTCATTGAGGATACCTTGATACTGCGAAACAATAAATGGTAAAGTAGCACCACCAGCATTATTTTTCACTTTAACAAATGTGGTAGAGACTTCATTGACTTCGGTATCAGGTGCATTTCCATGTGGCGCAGGATATTCAGATTTTTTATTACCATCTAAAAGTACTGTGGCTTTCTTATTTTGCAATAATGTAGAAGCTAAAAATTCAAAGCTCCCACCTACATTTTTAAAAGTCTGATCAGCTTTCATAAATTGCATATCTTTAGTGGGATGTGCCATAGCACTCATATTCTTTTTCTCATCAATGTGTGCAGTACAAATAAAATAGAGTCCATATTTTGCAGCTAATGTGGGAATGGTTCTATTAATACGTGTCTTAACTAATCCTTCTTTCATGAAGATTGTATTCATATCTGAACTATCAGTTTTAATCTTATTGTCTTCATATCTATCAGACACTGATGTAACTGTAGCATTAGACCAACTATCAGTATATGCAATAGTTGGTTTCCACATGAGATAGGGTTTCATAGTCTTTAAATTGAGAAAAGGTGATTCAATTAAATAATCTTTTTTATGTAATTCACGTTCTTTACAATACGGTAAGATCACCTTATCATAAAATTCATCTAATGTCATTTGTGCACTGCTGATAAATAGGATCCTATCACTAACAGGTTTTTCATATATTGGTACAAAATCATCATAACGAGTAGCCGATGTAATAGTTTGTTCTGATTCAAAGACTATACCTTCAGCTTCTTTATAAATAGCTAAAATACGTGCTAAGATAGATCCTGCTGCACCAGACTTATAAAGTCCTGTTTGACCACCAATGACAGTAGAACAATGGATACCACCATTGAGATACATGTGATCACCAAGACCATGTACAAATTTACCAGTAGCAAGATCGACCATAGTACCAGTGTTGAGATATGGAATAAATGACATATCATCATCAACGATATCCCGAAACTTGTCAATGAGTCCCATACTTAACCTACCTTAAGATTTATCCGGATCCACAAGATAATACACTGGTTTATCTGGTCCCATGGGGTGTTTCGCATAATTTATTTCGCTACGAGTGGATTCACCAATATATCCACCAAGATTGACTACAAATACAAAATCAGCTAAATCAATTTTCCCTTTATGTAAAATATCAAGATTCTTTTTTTGTTCTTCAGTATATTCCATTTTATCGGCATGATTATATCCAACTACAGTTAGCACTATATATCCCATCAAACCAAAAGCAATTTCAGCTTCTTGAAATTCTAATTTGAATTTAGTGGAACCACAAAGACAAACTATTTTAGGAATACGGTCGATATGTGAATCCATTGGATGGGGTGGGAAAGGATCGGGGTATTTACTCAGATCAATCTGCATTGTGATTCTCCTTTTGATTTATATTTTAGAGTCAAATGATAGACATTTTTTATAAATCATCACATTGAATTGTATCATTTACCATCTTATGATCCTACAGATCATTGTGGGAAATATATGACACCATCTCCAAAGTGAGGGATACCCATATGGCAGATAGTAAAGTCATCCAGGATATCATGGATAATCTCCAAGATACCTCTGAAACTTTGATGAAAGTAGCTGCAGATGTAGCTGCCCAGGCTGAAGCCCTGGCTGAACATAACACTGCTTCAGGTTCACATCCTTATATTTTACAGAAAATTGAAGATCTGGATTCTGTCTCTATGGCAGATCTCAATGACGCTATCACCACACATTCAAACAATACAAGTGCACATGCTAATATTATTACTCAAATCACGCAGACCACTGGTACTAACACCACCAGTGCTATAGGTACTCACAATACTTCTCAAAGTGCACATCCTGATCTTCGCAACACTATCAATACTCTCAATACTGAAATGGCTACAGTGAGAAATTATCGGGTGTACATTGAACAATTGGATGATCTCTTTGGTGGTGGAGGTGGGACTATCTCTCTTCCTGCTATCCAAGGTATGGAGACACGTCTCACTACTGCAGAATACACTATTAATACCATCAATACACGTGTTGGTGATCTTACTCCTCGTGTGACTACCTTAGAGACTTCACAAACTCAACAAAATCAGAGATTAGATACTATTGAAACTCAAGTATCTCAACATACTGCAGATATCAGTGAATTGAAAATACGTATGGATATTGCTGAAACTAAAATCAGCTCATTCTCAGGTAGTTCTCCTGATATGGTAAATCTGATTCATAATGTACCGGCTTATGTAAAGGCTAATACGCAATACAATGTAACATTCAGCGGTGTTGAGTTTGATGCTGGACAGACTTTAGCATTTTCTATTGAATCACCAACATCAGGTATTTCATTTTCAAAGACTGTTGGTATTACACAAAGTGAAACTATTGTGATGACTATTGCTGCAGGTGTGGCACCCAATACAGTATTGCAATTTGTATTACGTGGTACACTTTCTCCAAGTAATGATACTAATGCTATTACTATTATCACTCGTGTGGCAGTACTCCCAGATATGACTAGTTTTACTGTATCTGGTATTGGTGAAACTTCTATTGCTGGTGTGGCATATGCTTATAGTTTTACTCCGGCTATTGATTCTCAAGGTAATACCATCACATATGGTGTGGCATCTTGTTCTTCTGGTACTTGTACTCTTGATAATGCAACTAAACAGGGTGTCTTCACTCCTGCTGCAAATACTCCAAGTGGTACTGTGGTGAATATTGTATTCCGTGCTACTACTGTAAATGGATATAGTGATAAAACTATCACTACAAATATTGCTGCATCTGTGAATATTACTGGGCTCAGCTCTACTCATCCCCTTATTTCAAAACCCAATAACTATATCAGTTTTAGTTTAAATGGTGCTACTTCTTCTGCTGGTGGTATCCGGTATAGTGTCGCTCCAAAATCAGGTAGTGTCATCGCTTTTACACCCAATACTGGAATTTCAAACAATGATCCCATTACTATGATTGTGCCCACCAATGCTTCCCGTGGTACTGATCAAACATTTGTTGTCACTGTGACTGATGCTGTCGGTGCTACTGCTATTAAAGAATTTGTTGTAAAGATAAATTCACTTCCAGTGTCTAGTGGTATTGTTATTAACGGTATTAGCGGTGCTGTAAACTCTGGATCGACTTTAAATGTATCCTTTAGTAATGGAACTGATGCTGATAATCAAACTCTTAAATATGGTATATATAATCAAACACGCAGTAATGTACTTTTTAGTAAGAAAAATGATATCACTGCAAATGAAACGATAAACATTACCCTGGATTATATCACTGAAAATACAACATTTATGTTTGATGTACAAGTAACTGATACTTTAGGTGAAATTAGTACAGATCTTAAAACTATATATATTGAAATGCTTCCAGTATATATTGCACAGACACCTGAAATCACTTATCCCACCGATAATGCAGTACTCTCTTCAGATGCAGTGACATTTGCATTCAGTGAACTGGTAGTCACTACTGCCACTGGTGCATAAAATATATCCATGGGTGGGGAGCAATCCCCACCCATGGATATATAAAAATGTATCTAATATGTATCTCTTATGATTTCAAATACTACAGGAGGAAATCATTATGAGTAAATATCTACTCCTTATCTCTAAATCCAATGAACATATGCACCATATGTGTTCTATTGATGAATGGAATAATCTCTCTCCAGAAGATCATGAAAATTATACTAAAGTCACTGTAGAGAATGATCCACCCCAATATGATGTATTTAATGAAATGGCTATCGTTGGTGATATCAAGGAACTTATTTTAAATATCAACACTGAAACGAATAGTGTGAAAGCTGATTGGAAGATCATCCCAGTTCAATCTCATGTAAAAATTGAACGTATCAATCAATACAATCACATCATGATAAAAAATTATTCAGATGCATTTATCAAATTTCTTAACCAACAGAGAAATACATATTTATACACTACGAGATCTAAAGTAGGTGATAAACATTATGAATTACTTATGGATCTTGAAATGATTTACAATGAATTTCAGAATAGAAATTTAAGATATCCATTTGTATTTCCAGTCAATGAACTCATCAAGATGGAATCACCAGATATTATTGATCCCATTGAACCAGATAAACAACAGTTTATGCGTATACCTGGATACATTGAATTTGATGGATTTGCTATGCAACAATTGATGTTTGAATATAAAAAGAAAATCAAAGAAGCTTATGCGGATTTTGGTAAACGTATCAAAGAAGACCATATTTCAAATTATGCTGATTTGATACGACATTATAAAGTGAATACTCAACAATAACATGATAGGGATGCCCCATGGGGCATCCCTATCTAGCATCAAGGAAAGTAAGTGTGAGGTGTAATACACAAATCAATATCTTTCTCTTTTCTACGTAAAAATACTTCAGTATTGATTGCATCATTTAACTGAATTGGTGTATACCACCGATCTTGTACATATTTAAAATTTGATCTCAAGGCATGTAAACAAAACTCAGTACAGAACCATCTGTAAGTACTATTAGCTAAAGCAATGAATGGGCCCAATAACAAAGCTATCCAATCATATTTACACCCTTCTTCATGTTTGCATATTTCCATGATAAGTTGTTCTTCTTCTTTAGTGATCCATTCAAGATTGTGCACTCTCCACTTTTCTCTATTATCGAGATCTTTAATAGTAGTGAATCTTGTACCACCATCACTGGGTGATGCACCAAATACCATATTGTTACTAAAGACCAATTCACAGTGATAGCATTTATCACGGGTAACAAATTTGATCAGACGATCAATATAATCCTCTGGATCCCCGATCCTAAATGCTATACGCATCATGACGTGGCTGCTGAAATGGAGATATCTGCCATATGATTGCATTTTGAACAATAAGTGTTAGCTACTAAAGTAGATCCATTTTTATTGATAAAAGTTTTTCCACCAACGACCAATTTACTACCACAAATAGGACAATAGTTGAGCATTGGAGGTTTGATAGCTTTAGCTGTAACAGCTTTAGCATCTGCATCAGTGATAGTGATCTCAGGACACATATTCAAATTCCTCCATGACTTGAGCAATAGCAGCAGCTTTAAGTGCAGCAGCTGATTGATAATCGAGTGCAATAGCAGCAGCTAGATCATTTTTATTTTCCATCTTAGCAGCTAACCATGCACTTTGAAGACCCTGTAAGATAGGCGTGAATTCATCTTCGATTGCTTTGAGTCTAAGGGCTAATGCAGTCTCTGGATCAGTGGGATCTTGTGGATCCAATACATCCAATCTACTTTTGAGCTCAGTCACTTTTGTATTTACATCAGCGATAGCAGTCAAGAGACTGGGGTGTGCAGTGCTGATCCCATCATGTGTACTGACCATTTGAGTCATCATCGTAGTGGCATCATTGACTAAAATAAATCCAGTAGCATCGACTACATCTGTAATCAAATCACGGATATCAGGGTGTGCTTCTTCTGAAGATTCATGGTCCATCAATGATTGTTTTACATTATCAAGTTTTGTACAAGCAGTTTGTAATTCAGCTATAGCAGCATTAACTGCATTAAGTAACCCCTGTTCAGATAACTTATCGCCAATGGTATCGCCCATGACATTTACTCCTTTAAGGATTCTGTGCTACTGGAATTTCCAGTGCAGTGATACGGCTTTGCATATCAGTCAATGTATTGGTAAGTGTAGCTACAGCATTTTGTAATCGGAGAACTATGTTCGCAGTAACATCTTCAGTACGTACACGTGTAACGATATATGGGATCAGTTGATCGGAAATATTAAAGGGGATAGTTGGGATGTAATATTGATTCCTGAGATGTGTAAAGAGTTGTACATCTTTAAGACCAATGGTCCCAGTACCAGTCCAATCAACAATAGTAAATCTATATTTACTCATAATGACACTATCTGACACTACAGCCAATTTAAACTTCCCATAGGTCTCAGTATTTATATCAAAGGTTTTATCGTGGAGTGTATGCCACTGTGTTCCATCATAACCTTCTACCAACCAATGAATGGGTCTAACACCATCAGGCTTAGGATAAATAGTATATGCTGATATGATATTATTCAATCCAGTCACTTCAAAATATTCAGCTACAGCAGCGTTATCAGTCTGATCACTATTCCAAGAGATAGTGTTGTTTACATTAGCAATAGAGTGTGGATCTGGAGTAGTCACTACTACACCAGTCAAGTCATCTATTTTGTCATATTCATATTGGATGAGTCCATATAAATCGGGTTCAATATATACATTCAAGAGTCTACCATCTACTGGCACTCTATTGATAGGGGTCACTTTTGTATCTCTTGTCATGTAAATGATATCACCGATCTCTTCATGCTTCATTCCAATACCAAGATCTTTAAAAGGGACCACATAGACAAACCCCTTAGGAGCTTCGATATTGGGCATCATGAGACTGTTTTTATTGCGTCCATAGAGATAGAGTCTTTTGAGACCAGGAGTGAGTGTAGCATCTTCAGTCATATACCATTGAGAAAAAGTAAATTTGATATGTTTGACTTCAGTAGGAGTGGGAGTATCATAGCTACGATCTTCACCAGTCTGCCATTTAGGCTCATCAGTGATAGTCTCTATCTCATACCAAGTGATACCATCTAAAGATCCTTCGAGTGTCCATTGTTTGGGTGAAGGAGCATCCATGAATGGTGCACTGACATGACCTAATCGAGAGATGATATCATATCCATCTAAGATATAAGTATCAAGTCCTTTGAATTCGATAGTGAGTGTACAAGTAGTGGTACCAGCATCTGTGATCCATTGATCTGTGACCCAATGAACATTTTCTACATCTATTGGTTTATTGAATATATTCCAAGCATAGAGATTTTCATCGACACTACTGGCAGTCACTTGGACGATAGTCATATCACCATCTGTGATGACTGGATTGATACGGACACTCTCACTATAGACTTCTTCCAGACTAAGAGCTATATCACCAGTGACTATTTGACCTTCTAATGGAATAAGTTCTGGGTAAATAGATAAAGCTTTCCTTTGGATGAGTCTTGGCATAGTCCGATACCACTTCTCATCAAATCCACCCATATGTTCATGACCTACACCACTATATTGATTGGGATGTCTATGTGGGGGAGTGAGATCAAATGTCTGACCACACCCAATTTTAAACTCTTGTGTCGTAGTATTGTAGACTGGTACACCAGGTGGGATGGGCTTTGTCATAGCCCTCAAATTAGCATCAGTATCCGCAGGTACGTTAGTCAGTAACGTAGCTGTGTTTTTCTTTGTCTTACTACCAGCCATGTGATGGATCTCCTTTTAAAAAAGATTTATTGACTATCGGATTCGAAAGCAGTCTGACACTGGATACAACGTGTAGTGTGTGGTACAGCGATCACACGTTTAGCTGGGATGATCCCACCACAGTCTTCACAATACCTCTCACCATTGATATCTGTATATTTAATGGATTGAGATTTGAGCATGGCCTGATGTGCTTGTATACACATCTGATCATGATGACTCGACTGTTCATATGCCAAATCGCATGCATCCATGTATGAGATCCTTTTGATGTCATATGGTGTAGTAAAAACCTATAAGATGCTTTAAAATCTACTCTTGTTTTTCATTAGATGTTGAAATATATATCATATTTTTGGAGGTAAACAATATATGCATTTTCATCAGCCATACACACCTACCATACGTTTTGCTACAAGTTGTCCCAGCACATATAAATTCAATTTTAATATTGGGCTCATACGGAATCTTGAATTAGATTTTACATCACCAATATTTGTTAGTGTAGAATACAATGAAATACACACACTCTTACGATTTACATTTACTAACGATATCACATCTATTCAACATGCAAATCGATCCACTGTCTTAAAGACGTGTATGGAAATACGTAATACATATGTATTTGATTGGCTCTTTTCTACATTTACAAAAGATATGATACATAATCAAAGATACAAACTCCTTGCAGATGGAAAAAATATATTCATATTAAATATCAATAAAAATGATATACTATTATTTTTGGAATATGATAATTTAACTTGGACACATTTTAAATCAAATGCTAGCAATTTATCCAATGCTGTCATTTCGATACATGAAATCTCTACACGTACTGATATTAATACACCACATAATATTCGATTAGCCAATTGGACAAATGTTACTGCAAATATATTGGATCTCCCTATTCTAAAGAGTGCTACATTTGACTATGATACTGATCTCAATAAATATGTCATTGTATTTAATAGAAAGTTTGATTATCACAAAATCAGATATGAACCTACACGTCAACAATACACTATGGGCATACCAGTATTTATCTATGTTAAATTAAGGACACATTTTCATATCACTGATAAAAATAAGACACATAAATTTCATCTCATTAAACACCCCACACGTACAAATACTGCTATTATAAATGCACATATTTTATCTAAAGCAGAATTGATCTAGGATACATTGATCTAGATATACTGATAGGAGCTACTCATGCTCTTTACTTCATATTTTGCTAGGAGTAGAGACTTTCCATCTACTGCTAGGCAGATAGCCATCTGTAGGTATCCACCCAAATGGTACACTGGATATGTCTATCCACAACTAGCACCTACAGCTTCTCTCTTAGAGAGATACAAAGCAAAGGAGATCACTGAAGAACAATATAAAGATATCTATTGGTCAGAGACTCTCTCACTGTTTGTACCAGAGCATCTCTATCCATATCTGGACACTGGTCCACTCACTTTCATCTTGTGTCATGAGGAATCTACCGTGTTCTGTCATAGACATCTGGTAGCACAATGGATCAATCTCTCTTATGGGGAGACTCTTGTCACTGAGTATACTGGATCAAAAGGAGATAGATAGATGATAGCACCAATACAACATAAGGTAGAATGGAAAGTACCAAAAGACGTCAGAGAGCTGACAAAGATCACTACCTATATATCTAAACCCACCCATGATAATGTCCCAATCTATCTGAAATACAATATCAATGAAAAGTATACTGGTGCATATAGTGGTTATATCTTTCGTACACACACAGCTATGATGAATGTCCTCAACCGTGTACACTACTATCGGATGCAAGCCAGGACTGCTACTACATTTGGACTCAAAGATGTCACAGATCATCCTTTCTCACAGCCTGGAGCATATGGTACATATATCGATACGATCTATCAAAAGAGTGTGTGTGAGGATGGTGTAGTCTATCCATTCATCTTCTATGATCTCCATCTCTGTAGTGCAGATGCTCTTCATAGTGAAGATATAGATGAGATCCATACATCGATCCATGATGACTATGAAGCTACAGTAGAAGAGTATATTAGATATAAAGATAAATTGGTAGATGGATTTTCATTGGTGACTCTCCTTCGATTTGATAAGTTCGAGATCATCGTAGCGTCTAAGATGGGTACACATGTAGATAGTCTGGAGGTATTTGAAGTGAAAGATGATACCACCCCAATGGAAAATAGAGTATATGTAGCACTAGGACATTGTCATCTCAACAGACCTACTATCCCACCTCTACGTGTCAAGAAAGATAGGAGCAATACATGATAGAGCCCACACCAACAGAGACACTCATCCCATCTACAGATACTGTCTGGTATGTACCAGACACTGTCAGTGATCATTGTAAAGTGAATATCTACGCATCTGTAGAAGTATGTAAAGCCTATCCTCATGCACTCAAATATGATGTACATGGAAAATCCACTGATCGTCACATTGATCTACAGATCAAATCGTTATCTATGGCCATGATTGTACTCAATCGTATCAGATATTATCATGCACAAAATGCACTCCTCACACAATGTGGTATCACAGATCTCATAGATAATGCATATACTAGACCTGGTGCATTCAGACATTTTATCACTACTGAGATGTGTAAGGTGATGACTAGTAAGACATTCCCATTACCATATTGTTATGCGGATACACATATCATGCAGAATACAGCTCTATATCAAGAAGATTTAAATATAGTGCGTAAGATGGAACATGAAGATTATGATGCAGTAGTAGCAGCATATCAAAGGTATGGTAATAAAGAAGATGATGGTTTTACTCTCACACTCCTCAATAGATTTGATAAATTTGAGATAGTGATAGCTGCAAAGATGGGGAGTCATGCTACTAAAATCGAGCACTATACCTATGCTGAGGATGAAGTAGATACTACTCCATCTGAAGAAAAGATCCACACTACGATAGGTGCATTCGCTCTGATCTACTATCATCCCAGACCACTCATCGGGATGAGCACTCCCTTGGATGAAATGTAAGGAATAACAAGATTGTAGGGTAGCCCATTATGGGCTACCCTATTTATCATGATGTATTATATCTTTTTTCTTATTTGTCTCTACTCTTTATATAGTACTAAATCCAACACACACTACCTCTCTACCACCAGGTAGGGGAGGCCCCATCAGACTCCGTCTATACTGTCTATGTGACCTATTCATTATCTATAGTGTAGAGTCTTTACCTTCAGTCTTTTATCATGAGAGTAGAGGGTGATACCCTCTACTCTCTATCTAGAGTCATTACCCTAGTTCTTTATATAGACTATTGATTTAGTCTTGATATAGATAGCATGATTAGAGGAGGAGTATACCCTCATGCCTATATTACCATGTCCACTCACAGAGTACACTACACATATATTTGATCCACTCTTCCAAAACATGGTCAATAGACTGATATACACCATGGGATATAAAGATATCTTTAAGGATAACATTTATATCAACTCTAGCTATGCGCGTACATCAGATACTACTGATGGTGATAACAACGCTATGATACGTAGTGATAAGTTTATAGCTGATGTGACCATGCAGATGCAACCCGATAGTACCAAATGGAATACATTCAATTTCAATCACACTGCTGCATATGGTATCAATTCTAATAGTATAAAGAATAATCATTTACTCTTTTTAGATAGTGGGGCTAAAGTGAGTCTTTGGGAACAATCTTCTCCTTGTAGTGTGATACTCAATTGTCGTATGGTATTTCTTAATAAGATGCATGCATATCAGACTCCACATATATTACTCAATAGATTCTTATCTGGGTCAGTACTGGAGGTAGCAGATCTGTTTTATGATTATCAGTTACCCACGAGTGCACTTTATGCATTCTCTGAGATACACTCTAGGAGAGGACTTGATCTTGACTATTATCAATACTTGAGAGTGGGGAGTGATGGTCAAATTGGTCTAGTAAAGAATATCCATGGTGATAGACCTGAATATGTGGTGAAGAAGAGTCAGATACGATGTCTTTATACTGTAGAGTATAGTGATGAACAGCCTAGTGATGAAAAGACCAATGCTGCACCCAACTCCTTTGTGATACCTTTTACGTATACAATTCAATTTGCTTTACCCAATCTCTTGTTTTTGGAATACCCCATCATGATCAATAATCAATTACTCCCTCAAGAATGTATCCCTACTCATATCTACAATACTGCTCCTGGATTCACTGGAGACTTTACTTTTAAAACTATGAGTGATTACTATCATGAGTATTACAAGAATCAACCTACAAGTTGTTTTATTTCTCCTTTCTGGGAAGATTGGGCACCACCATCGAATGCTATGCCAAGACGTTATAGCCATGAACCTTTCTTCATTGGTACTCTCACTATCGATGATCCCAATGAAAAGATGATGATAGATCTATCTGGTGATCTTGGAGATGGATTTAGATTCAATCCTATCTTGTTGGATATCTTAAGAGAGCAAGGTGAAGGAGCATTCAAATTTGAATCATTATTTAATATCTCAGTATATAAAGATAATCAGTTACTTGATAGAAGTGAGCTCAGTCTCAGTGATGAATTACAGCTTTCATTTTCAGCTAAAGAGCCTTTGGCTATCTATAGACTGGTGATCTCTCAAATGCAATATCTCTTCAATTTGAGGATAGAATATTGGGACTTGGCATTTAAGTATAGATTCTTTTTAGGTAATGCAAATACTATCAAAGAGTTCTTTCATAAACGGGTGCCATATTGGAAGAATTATACTCAATTCTATTTTGACAATCGTACAAAGAGTTATTATGATAAGACCACTAAAGCATTTGTATTTGCAGTCGATAAAGATGGTAGAATGTATAGATGGATAGATGGTATCTATGGATCACCTAAAAAAGAGTATTTTGATGATCTCACCTATCTCCCAGAAGGAGTGAAAAAATATGGGTCTTTTACCACGTTCAGGATCCTTGACACCGACATCACAACAGCAGGTGGAACCACACCAGACACTCCCTAATACCACTGTGCTTTTAGATGGTGGACGATATCATCTTCCTAATGATGGAAATCTCTCTAATGAAAAGATAGTCAAAGATACACTCCAGACACAGACTGCTTGGAATGTGGATCGATATGCAAGTAGTCTTTCTCTCATGGCAGGATATGCTGATGGATTTCCTCTCAGTGTAACCTATTTTAATCAAGAGACTAGACCTGGATACAAGTCTACTCCTATTGATATTGTGATGTCAAATACTGAACATGTAGTACATAAAAACATCATCAAGATCCTTAATTTTGAGGTACGATTATCTGGACCACTAGATTTTCAAAATGACAAAGAAGAGACATTCATGACTGCCGTAGGTCAAATGACCACACCAGCTGGATTCAAACCTGCTATAGGTGATTTCTTTTATATGTTACAGCAAGATGGTAAATGGGGTATAGTGGCTATCCGAGATATAGATAGATTATCATTGAGCCAGAATACTTTCATCAAATGTGATATTGAATTAGTAGCATTCTTGACTGTAGATCAAAGAGAGTTCATTGAACAGTGTGTGACTAATACTTATTACTTTGATAAACAGAAATATCACATTAACAATATGACATTACTTAAAGAGACTTCATATATCCAAATGAATATTGTGACACAGATACGTAAAGAGATGATCTCTTATTACTACGAACAGTTTTACAATAAAGTGATTAATAGTGTGGTGTTGCCAGATGGTACGTATGATCCCTATGTAGTAGAATTTTTACATAAGAAAGTGAGTGTGGTGGATTTCCCTAAAAGACCTCAACAATTATTACCTGAACTTTATGATTATAACAATAGTATCTGGGCTTGTTTCACTGAGAAAAATAGATCCAATGATCCACGTACTGTAGATAATGCTATCCATTTAAAACGTAGAGAGAATAACTATTGGCAAACTGGTATTACACTTCTTGTAGATAGAGAATATATTGCTTTAGGTAAAGCTAAGACTAATTGGAAATTTGGTGAAAAAGAAATAATGACACCTTATGTATTTTCGATTGAGTTTTATTTGTGCAACACAAAAGATATGACAGGACCCGAATTATTAGTTTATGAGACACTCAGTCAATCTATCAATATTGAACGTATCATTGAGTTTATGCAGACCTATAGAAATTGGGAAAAAGAATATGCATTTTATTGGATACCTATCTCATTGTGGCTCATGGATATAGCTTACGCCAATATCACAGATTGATCTCATAGAGGAGGAGGCTATGCCTCCTCCTCTAGATATGCTGATCATTTCATTTTAAATATATATCATTTAAATGAATCTGGATATCAAACCTTAGATAAAAACATTCAACTTAAGGAGACTACCTAGGTGCCCCATTATCTCAATGATCGTATGATCCGGTTGCAGGCCATCTTTGAAACCATCAACTCCCAGTTCGAGGAACAGCAGAAGCAAGGAATGACTTACATCCCCACCTTGCCCGGCATGGGTGATCATGAGGCGGCTTACCGTCTCCTTAACGGCAGGGGCATCGCCTGTCAGTGACCTGTACAGTGGAGGGTCCCCATGGGGACCCTCCACCACATCAGTGGTCTTTATATTTTTTGTATATGATCCATAAAAACGATCTTATAGTCTTTTATCTTGGAGGAATATCATGGCTAAGACACAATATGTAGATATAGTTGATCATATTAATAAATATCCATATAGAGTATTAGCACCTGCCAAATATACACCTATAGCCGATTATGATAAACTTTTTAATTTTGATCCACTCTATCAACCAACTGATCCTGATATGGTCTGTACTCATGCACTCACTATAGTCAATCTCATTGACATGCATGCTAACAATATAGAATTTAGAGTAGTGAAAAATGAAGATGTATTTGATATTTATCATAAACTTTATTCATATATGGAGATACTCCATAGCAATAGAAAAAGAAATGTAGATCAAGAAGTCTTCTATCAAAAGGCTATGACATTTTTACAACTCTGTGCTAAGAAATGTAGATTAGCACATAAGCGACTTGATTTAGATAGAGAAGTAAAACCTGGTACATTATCAGCAGTTCTTACTAAGATTAATAGAGCACTTCAAGGGAGGTAATTTATTATGGGTATGAATATCAGACCCAGTGAACAATTAGACAATGCTATTTTTTCTGCTTTAGATAAACGCATTCAATGTACCTATCGATTAGAGTGTACTATCTCCAATGCTGAGACTGGATTTGAATTGGAAGTATATTATTTTACTGGTATGGGTATCAATCAAAGTTTCACTGAAAATTATACAGACTTGATCAGTGTGTCTATTGAACTCAGACCTAGTGACTTCCTCACAGTACTCACCAATTATAATAATCTTAATTGTACTATTATTCTCACTACAGTGGATGCACATACGTTTTATGATGTAGATGATCTCGATCCTATCATCTTTACGGGTAGAGTCATCATCAATAATCCCCAAGACATTATGAAGAAATATAATTTTAGACAACTCATAGAAGAAGAAGATGACCCGAATAGTGAAGAGTCTAAAAAGGCAGTCAAGTTACCACTCAGCTTTCAGATGATGCGACAAGAGACTTATGATTTGAAACGTAAAGAAGTTAACGCTATGTTCACTGATACTACGTTGGATAAAGTCATGTCCTTTGTAGCAGATCAGTTTGGTATCACCGCTACTAATATGAAGTTACCAGATAATATGGATAAGATCAAGAATCTAGTGATACCACCAGGTCAAGATCTTTCATCAGTATTCCACTACTTGCAAGAGAGATTTGGTGTATTTGGAAACGGTATGAGTGCCTATATATCAGATAAAATATTACATATTTATCCACCCAATGATACTGAAGCTAAAGATTATAAAACAACTATGCATGTCATTAAAGCACCAGCCAATTATATCCCAGGTGAACAAGGATATCATACAGTAGAAAATGGTGAACTCATCGTGGTATCCACTGGTGGTGGTGATATAGCTAACATGACTGAAGCTGGAGTAGAACAAGCAGGTAACACTCAAGTGTCAGTACAATCGGATCGTATGATAGATTTTACTACTACAATGAAAGAAGATGGTGAAGTCAAAATGAATGAAAATACACAGACTTTATCTTTAGATACGAAGAATCAAGCACAAGAAAATGCAATCAATGCACGTTACTCTGGTGAAACAGTCAACTCATTTAATCAACTTTCTAATATGGGACAATATGATTGTATTATGGCTACTCTCAATTGGGTGTCAGCTAGACCAATGTTGCTTAATCCAGGTCAAAAGCTCACATTACATTATGATGATGAAAATGGAGTATACACTACAGCATCTGGTGTATTGGAAGGTATCTCATTTACAAGTTCTAAATTAGATAAGTATATTGGTCAACCTTTTTATATATTTGGTAGTCAAATAGTAGCTCGATTGAAATCTAATAAGAGGGACTAACTTTAAGTGGGAGTATTTGACATGGTAGTAAAGTACGACTATTTTTTTAAAGATAAACCAATTCGAATATTACAAAATCTAGATAATGAGTCTGTTGGGGCACACGTTAATAAATTAGGTAAACATGATTATGTTGCTTATGCTTGTTTTCATAGACCATGTCCAGATATTTGGTTTGGTAGACTCTTAGCTTTTCCTATATGTAAATTTGATTGGTTAGATGATTTTGTAAAATGCATTCCTATGGATCTATTTATGTATAATAAAAAGAAAGGTCTATGTTCTTTTTATGTAGATGATATGTGTATCTTCTCACCATATGCACCCTAGTAAATCAATAAATACTCAAGCATATATTATTTATGAGCTAGAGTGTATCACAAATGAATAAATCCCATTAGGAGGAAAGATCAGATGGTAGTAGATCTGCAAGAAGAAGTGATCATGGATAGTATCATCAATGATGCTAAAACCATTTCTAATGAAACAATGAATTTGGTAAATAACACTAAACTTCTCATGGATCAAGTGGTGAGTTTGCGTGAACTTATCTTTATGTATTTTGAAGCTAAAGATTGGTATGATCAGGTACTTGGTGGTTTAGAACATTATCATTTGGATACTCAGGATACACGTGATAGTTTTGATTTGATCTTTGAAAATGCCACTCAAGAATATTACAGTGCTTGTACTCTTCTTCGTAGACTTGGTGTCATCACCCAGGAGGATATGTAATATGTTGGAATTGGTGTTGATCCGTGGTCTTCCTGGGAGTGGGAAGACCACTATGGCTAAGGAACAGTTCCCTGATCACATTCATTGTGAAGCTGATCAATATTTTACAGATGAACATGGTAATTTTAATTTTGATCCTAAGTTTATTGAAGTGGCACATGAAGCATGTTTCAATAAAGCAAATGATGCATTGGGTATTGGAAAAAGTGTGGTGGTATCAAATCAATTTCGTCTGTTAAAGGAGATGAAATCTTACGTAACTTTGGCAGATTGTTATGGTGCAGAACTCAAAGTGTATGAATGTACTGGTTTTTATGGAAGTAAAGCTACTGATCCTGATTATTTGCAATTTGCTAAGTCTACCTGGGAACCCCTCATATCGGAATCTAAAGAAGGAGTGAATTAATATGCATCTTCAGAATTATGTCAATAATATCACTACATATTTCAATGCTCTCATTCCTAAAGAAAAATACAATGAACTTTTTGTGTGTATCCAAAAATATGTTGCATATGCAGTGACAAATAAAAAGAATCTGGAATTTATTCTTCAACTTACAAGAAATGATCTTGCTATCATCATTCCAGATGGATCAATTGACGGTCGTGTGACACATGGTGTGGATGTTTATCTTACAAAGATTGATATGTCATTCTTTCATAGATTTCTTTCTTCAGGTACTGGATTTGAATTTCCTTTTGAAGATAAAAAGGTTATCATTGATTTTGATATGGAAAGTGATCTTCCTGTATCTTATACTGATATGATGAATAGTAAAAGGAGTTATCGTGGAATGATGCGTATCCTTTACACCATGAATTGATGTTTTGGATATAAAAAAAGACAACAATCGTGCATAGTAGGAGGGAGATCTCCCTCCTACTATGCACATTACCCATTTCATTTGGAGGAAAAATGGAGGCTATATCTGGCGGAGTGTCTCTCTTTGTGAAGGTCGATAACATCTTAAATAAGATCCATTTTGCTATGGGAGGTTTTAATCAGATATTGGATTACACTGATACTGATAAAGGATATCTTTCTGGTGGTATCCAAATCTTAGAAGAGATTTATGGTGAGCTGACAACTATAAAAAATGAATTGAAATCAAAACAGGATGTAGTAAATGATATTGTTCCAATGGAGATTATAAAAGAAGAGATACCAACAGTTCGTGTGATTAAACCTGCTGAATTAAAATCTATAAATACACAATCTTTAGATACATTATCCAATACAAATAAAACCAATGTAAACATGAAACATCTCAATCTTCCGAACATTATTGATACAAGTAAATCTAATACTAGACCGGCATTCCCTATACCAGATACACCACGTGGATTTAATACTATCCCTGGTTTGGATAAATTGACATTACCTAAACCAAACATCATGTCACAGGATAAATCAAAGTCAGATATTCAACCTGTTAATGTTGATATTGTATCTAATCAAATTGATCCACCAATGGCTTCTGGATATAAGCTTTCACCTGAAGAGGCTACCATCTCTAATGTTGAGAGTGATATTTTACAATATTTAATGGATCAGAATGATGTTTGGTCAAACATTAGTCAAATTTGTAAAGGTGTGAATAAAGTAAGAGCTACAGTTAATAAATATATTAAAATGTTATCAGAAAAAGGATTTGTGATTCATGATGTGGTGACGAATCGTAAGACAAATACCACTACTTGGAAATTAGATAGAAAATATTCTAATGATATTGATAGATTGAAATTTATCATTACCTTATCTAAAAAATAGTATTAGATATAATATACAGGAAGTGGAGGGGACAATGTCCCCTCCACCAACTATTACCCGTTATATATTTTTTCATGTAAAGATAAGATACGTATCTCGATATAATCTCTGAGTTCATGGTGTTTACAGTTTGTCCAGGGTCTATTGTTTTTAAGCCTATTGATGATACGTTTGTATTCCACTAAGATAGTTTTAAATAAAGTATTTTTAGGATTTAGTTTTAAAATATTAAAAATGAGTTCAAAGATATCAATCTCTTTTAAGATAGTGAGAAACATATATGGTCGTTTATGATCAGTATACCAACGTGTTTGACTGGATATCAAGAGATCTCTCAATGATCCGGAAAATAATAGATCCGTATTGAGAAGATTAATAGCTCTTGTATTATTGTGTTTAATGAGATCGAATTCTTTAAATAAAGATAGCATTCCATCGGTGTAAGTAGTAGTTATCTTACCATATTGATTTTCTACTTCTATTTCATCATAAGTCCTAGTAGATACAGTATCTAATGTATCAATATTGATCAACCATCGTAATTGTTTCATGAGCCAAATATTGGTGAGATCTGATTGAAAAGTATTATAAATGAAATTCTTATAAAAGAATAAATTAGCTGAAGTGATATCTGGATATTGCATTATACCTTCTTTCTTAAATTTATACCATTTAAATATTAATGCTATTGGATCAATCAAAAATATACATTGACTGGGTAATTGGTCATAAAAACGTATCCTACTTCCATTGAGATTAAGACTGAATTCATCACTATCATGCCACCAGACTTTCATGACAGATATGTCTTTCCAAATATCCCATCCACTATTAAATGGTAAATATTGTAACGTATCAAGATCTTCATTCGATATGACAAATTCTTTTGTATAGCTCCCAGAGATATAATAGCGTCTAAAGATACTGCCTGTGTGGGTAGTGTCATATTTACTTATAAGTTCATTTCTTAAATCTGATATATAAAACATATATCGATCTACATCATTGGAGAATTTATTCATGTATTTCAAATCTACCATATGACAAAGAATATCGAGTAATCGCATACCATGTGGATAACTATTACTGTTACCATTTAAGTATTGATTGGTTTTATTGTTAGTATAGATTCTCATTCGTTCAAGGTAGTATTTATATTTAGGTATGGACCTTGGTGCACCTGGAGGAATATGATCTAAGAGATAATTCAGCACATGAAATTCTCCTTATATTGTCATACTTTTAAACTATAGGATTGTAAAAACTTATAGGGTCTAATATCCAAAATAACTTGAGATATATATTATCATAGTGGTGATACAATATAAAGATAGATTTTGGCACGACGGTGACCATCATAGTCTGTCCGAACATAGCGTATCACTACGCGTCTGGACGCATCATTCACCCTTACCTCCATGGAGGAGAACATTCATGGCTCTTACCACTTCGACGACTGGTTCGACTGCTCCCAATGCTCAACCGCAGGGTGCACCCACCATGCAGCCCACTGCATCAGCTGCTACCGCTACTGCAGTGTCACCTGATCCGACCATGATCACCACCCCCATCAATACCACTACGGCTCCTCGTCCGGAAGAGGGTGCTATTCCCAATAAGAAAGATCGCGGCAATATCCGTGACTTGCTCCATAAAGCCCCTATCCCGATGGCCATGAGTGAAGGTGCTACCAAGTACATTGAAGGTCTTAAGAAGTACTACGCTGAACATCAAAATATCGAATACCGAAATATCCGTGTCAATGCTCTGGCCCAGTTGCCCGGCGTCTTCATGGTTGAATACAATGATCGTGTGGCTCCTCTGATCATGCATGAGATGGTCGGCAGCATGATTGCAGACAACTCTCCTGACACCGTCGTCATGCGTCAGGCTGCCCAGGTCTATGCCCAGTACGTTCGGGGAAACATCGAAGCTCGGTTTACGCTGCTGCCGGCTGTGGTAATTCATCCTTCGGATTACCACAAGGTCGAGATCATGGGCAGCATCTTGTCCAACACCCTGTCCAATATCTCCGGACAGGAGTCTATCAATTCAGCAGTTCTCAAAAATGAACCGTTGATCATCTCGATCAACCAGTCGGAAGTCATGCCGTTCATTGATCGGCTGTCTCCGCATGGCATCCCTGGTCGGCACGACATCGGCTTCAAGCTGAGCCTGGCTCCCCAGAACATGAACTACCAGTCCCGCAACGAGATGTTCGGCAACTGGAAAAATGAGATCGAGGATATCGCCGCTGTCACGGCATATACCGAGATTATCACTGGTCCGATTGATCCCATGACTGGTATCCCCAAGTTCGTCCCGGTGGTTCATATCACCGACGTTCTGTCGCGTATCCAGGATATCAGGATGTACGTTATCCTGGTTTCCCTGGCTGCCGAGATCTTCATTCGTCAGGGCCTCTGGGAACACCAGTTCGCCCGTTTTAACAAGGATGAGCCCAACCTTGGATATCTGGTCAATGACCCCAATACCAAGGACCTCATGTTCATCGATAGTGCTCCGGCACTCAAGAGCTTCATCTATACCTACATGACTCCTCCGGTCCTGGTCGTCGACACCCTGGACGGACGGTCACGTATCCCGGATACCGAGTTGACGGTCCTCTCGGCATCTGCGGATCTCAATGCCTACAAGCGGCAGGTCCTGACTAACTGCTTCAAAGAGCTCTGCACCACGTTGAGCCTTGATCAGGCCAATGCTCTGGTGCCATTCCAGCCGTATTCTTACGAGAATACCGGATTGGCTTCCATCGGCGGCAGTCTCACGGACACTCGCGAGATCGACTACCTGCGTCTGGCTACCAACTGGAAGTCTGAAGTCGGCACCGCAGCCCTGCTCATGCAGCGTGCAGCTGGTGCCAAGCCGTCAGATCGTTTCGATCTGCAGAAGCGCTTCTACAGCGATGCTGTGGCGCTTTACAACAACAACATCATCCGTGTCGATCTGTCTTCCATCGCTGCCATCCAGTCCGAGATCAGCCGTAACATCACGTTGGATCGTACGTCCTGGTCTCCCAGCATGGCCAACATCGACCTCACCGGCGCCATCGACGATACCCGCAAGTTCCTCAGTGGAGCTGGCAGTCTGGGTGTCAATGGCGGAGCCTTCGTCAATATGTCGACCATGTCCATCTATGGTGGGCCTGGTTACTACGGTCGTTAGACCATCCATCTATGGTGGGATGCCCCTGCACATGCAGGGGCATCTCCCATATATAAATATGCTCTATAAATTTTTATGAATTTATACCCATACTAATCATGTTGTAGGAAAATATATATCATAATGTTGAAGACACAGATAGTCTTTTATATAAATAAAAAGACAGGAGGTCTGATTTGACAGTACCACATTATGCAGATATAAGCAAGGTACCTAGTATTTATCATCATCTTAATCTTACTGAATTTGATCTAGATCCTCATGATGGTATCATGGATCGGATTCTTGATCTTGCACGTATTCTCACTCCTATTGATTTTGAAAAACTATTTCAACAATCGCATAATGCGGGGATTATCAATCAGGGTCATCTGGTGGTAAAAAAGTTATCTGATGAATTCACTCGTGGTATCTTTGCTGAATCAGATCAAGATGTACCATATCAACCACACTGTGAATGTAAAAAATTAAAAGGTCAGATGCACATAAATATGGTATGCCCCATTTGTAATACTAAAGTTTCCAATGAGTTTGTAGATCATTTATCACATGTAGCATGGTTGGGTATCCCCGATGGGCTTCCAAAAATGTTACATCCCGTTTGGTATCTAGTACTTAGAGATTGGCTTGGTGGTAAGAAAGGTGAATCATCTATCATTGATGCTATCTTAAATCCAGAATTGGAACTACCTAAAGATCTTAAAGCTATCATCCCTGAACAAAGTTATATGTATTTTTATAATCATGCTGATGAAATTATGCAGGTATTGATGAATTTATATGAACCAACTAAACGAAAGAAATATACACCATGGATTAAACGAATGTATCATGAATTTAAAGATATCATGTTTACCTCTAAGTTTCCAATTTTACACAATAGTTTACATCCATTTATGTCTGGTAGTTCCACATTAAAATATGTAGATAAACCTTGTAAAGAGATCCTCAATGCTATCTTTGATCTTTCTGCTATTACATTTAGTTATCATACTCAATGGAAAGATAGATTGCTTACTGAAAAGAGAAAGAAAGAAATCAATAAAACACTTTATGATATTTACCGTAATGTTGTTGCATATTACATTGTGTTGATCAATGAGAAAGTTGGTAAGAAATCAGCTATCATGCGTAAACATAATTTTGGTACTCGAATGCATTTCACTATCAGATCAGTCGTAGTACCAATTACGGGTGCACATGATCCAGATGAAATTTATTTACCTTGGAAGTGTATAGTCAATGCCTATAAGTTGGAAATAATCGGAAGATTGGTAGATGATTATGGAATAGAAGCACCAAAAGCATATGTAAAACATCTTAATGCACTAGTGCATTATGATCCAATGATCCATGATATCATGCTCAAATTGATGAAGGAATGTCCATTTAAAGGTCTTCCTTTTCTCATAGGTAGAAATCCCACATTACGTTTATTTTCTATCATGCAATTGTTTTGTACTAAAATCAAAACAGATCTTCATGATCAGACTATTTCAATTTCTCCTCTGATCCTTAAAGGAAGTAATACTGATTTTGATGGTGATGAATTAAATGGTGTCAATATCAAAGAAATGGCAGGTGTAATAGATATGGATACTATGCATCCAAGAGAAGCAGTACTGGATACGAATTCACCAAATGTATCCACATTGGTCATGCCATCAAATCAAGCATTACAAAATGCACACAGATTTGTACATCAAAATCCAGATATTGGTTATATCATTATGGGTGGTGGAAATACAGTCGGAGGTATGGCAGCATGAGTTATAGTTATACTCGCATTGAGCTTCCCAATAATGCTGCTACCATTGGTCAACTCTTTGGAAATGTCTCTACATCAGATTGTTTGAAACAGATAGCTCAGAATTTTGGATATAATACTTCTTATTTTGGTAGTGATGCAGATCCAACAAGAAATATGTATGCATATTTTCGTGAAGTCACATATGCACCATATCTTCAGACTGCTGAATGTTTTAAACAAGCAAATGCAATCATAGATAGACAAGATGTATTTACACCAATCACTACAATAGAACAATTAAAAGAGGGTCCTCCCCCATGTATGTGGGTACCTATCTTGATGTATCCCCCAATGATGGAACTCCTTAAAGATGAAAAGATCTGTGGATATGGATATGATCCTAATAGTTTTCCTGAAGTAGATCCTGATCCTTATGGTAGATTGATCAACAATGGTACTATTCAATTGATCAATGATAATACAGTGTTTAATGATAAAAATGATCCCAATGCATTTTATGTTGAAGAAGTGTATACTACATACGATCCTAAAGTGACTGAGGATGAACTCAATGCATTAGAGAAAACTAGGAAGTTTTTGGATATGTTCATGACTGCTGAAGATACCATGTATTTGGATCCAACGAATCCATTTGAGTTAAGGGGCTAATGAATGGGGAGCTAGATATCTAGCTCCCCACTAATATAATCCACAACCACCATTGGAGGATATCTAATGGATATCAAGCCTATAGACAATTCCATCTCTAAAACACTTGATGCTTGTAGTGAAGAAGAATTGTCACATATGTCATCAAATTATCCTTTTATCATTAAAGCTGGTAAAATTCCAGACTGCTGTCTGAATTATAATAATTTACTTCCTATTTGGCTTTATCATTGTGGTACTGCACCCCTTGGCTATGTGACTGCACAAGAGATGATCTTTCAATGTAAATCTTGTGGAAGACATATTTTGGCTAAAATATTCTTTGCAGTCAATGGTACGTGTTATGTGACTCAAGAAAATTCACGTGAAGTATTGTTTAGAAATGATGCATTGAAAGATACTCTTAATCGTATGTGGTATATCTTTAAGATTCCGAATAGTCTTAATCAAAGTGAATTAATTCAGTATCATCAACTTGCTGAAAATAATAGATTTGCTTTCAATCTCGGTAATGGTAAATTGATGACATATCTTGAAGATATATCTGCTTGTGATTCCAATATGAATACTATTTCTACTACTGAGACACTTCAGATCATTGAAGGATCCATTCCTCCAGTAGAACTCAAAGGTAATGAACCAGATATGTTGACTATAGATGAATTGCCCCCTATTTTGACACCAGAAGAATTAGTTGAACAGGGAAAAGAAGTGTTACCTAAATTGAAATGTGATGCTAATCTTTTAGATACGGATTCAATAATGAAATATGATACTGTTATTTTGACTACTGAAAATGGTGTAAAATGTATCGATTATCCGATTTCTGAAGAAACTATAAAAAATATGAAAGATATTCCAATGATCAATAAGTATCTTCAGAAGCTTAAGACTGGTGAATCACTCACTGAAGAAGATTTGGTAGCTAAGAAAATACACGATCTTATTATTGAAGGTGGACCAGTAGCTAAGGCTAATTTTGATATCAAGGGAAAAGAGAAAACTCTATTGAAAGATACCTTCTGTTTTAGAATAGGTGGTGATGTTACTAAAAATGATAATTCTAATGTTGGTTACAAGAATAAAATAGAATTTTATAATGTGTATTGTAAATCACTTTCTTTATTGCCAAATCGTGATGAGATACTTGATCAGGGTACTATACGATTAAAACATATGTATCTTCAAGATGTTGCAATAAATCAATCTAATACGAGTGAAACACCTAAACAAAAGATCAATTTGATACTTAGAAATGTAGTATATGAAAAGATTGATATCACATCTAAACAAACTTATTATGAATATGTGGATAAACTTATTGTTGAACTTGATAGTGAAAAATCAAATGATCAAGTATGTATTAATATTCTTCTTAATATTGAAGCTGGAGAATGGACAATCAATTATATCAATATGGGTGAAACTGTAGTTGATGAAGATTTTAAATTTGATGAAGTGGTGGAAGATACTGATGGTGTCCATACCGAACTCTCATGTGGTAAAGAAGGATATAATGATTTGGATGGTGAGTGTGCTAGATGTAGAAATAGAGAATGTGATAGTTAACTATTAATGTGGATAGGGGACCCATTTGGGTCCCCTATCCATACGTTTAAATATACGATTTATGGTCAAGATATAGGGATTTATATATTTTTTCAAGGAGATCACTATATATGTCTACTACACCAATTCGGATGTTGCCAGTACTTAGTAGTGTGACAGGTATTCTTACTGATATACATGAAATCACAGCTAGTATTATTAGATTTGTCATGTGCACACCTGGGACCACATCTAGTTACGTAGAAGAAGAATTGGTTTCTTTTAGATATTTAGCTGGTAAAGTGGGATATGATAAAGATCAAATGTGTAAGATGTTAGAAGTTGGACTTACTGGTATTTTTCAAAGATATTTTCCAGACCACACACCAATTGTAGCAGTGACAAATGCACCATATGAAGGAAATGAATTGGAGTTTAGATATACCATTACCATTGACGTCACTTATCGTACAAGTGATGGGGATATCATTTCTGGTATTGAAGCTGGTACTTTCTTAGTAGATTCAGATAACAGGATTACTCTTAAATTCAACAATAGTAGCACTACCATTTAAGGAGAAACCATATGACAAAACCAGACTTTGGTGATCTTAGAGCACCACGTGGTAGAGAACGTGATTTGGAAAATATGGTAACACATTTCAGAAAATTACAAAATTCATTAATCATATTTACTGAATCTGAATTTAGTAAATACACACCAATTTATATGGCTGAATATAGAAAGGAAGTATCTGAATATACACCAAGTGAATTGGAATTTATTGCAAACTTATCTAAAGAGTTTCATTCTAGAATTGATCTTTATAAACCAACATATGTTGTGAGTGATCAATTAACACCTATCCAAAAAGAACTTCAACTCAGTAGAACAAACCATGAACAAATATTCACTGCTGGGGAAAAATTATATATCTATTTTGGAAATAACATACTTAGAGAAGTACTCTTTATTCTTCCAGAAATACAACAACCTTTTAGTTCACTTAAAACCACTGAAGCTAAAGAAGCTGTTGACATTTGTCAAAATATTACAGCTAATGCACATGATCAGCCATGGAAAGTCTCTGAAGCAGTGAATAATTTAGCGCACCATATGTTTGCTTCTCAAGATATGGATCAGACCGTAATTAATGGTAAGAATTTTATGCAACATGTGATCAAGCTTCATAACTCAAAATATTTCAATACTAAGATCACTGCATCTGGAAAATTAGAATATAAACAAGATAACTCTGTTATACCAACAATAAATCCTACAACTACTCCAATAGATAAAGTTGATAAAAAAGGAGATGTGTCATTAGACGATCTTTTTGATTAAGGAGGGTCAATATCTTGTGATTAAACAACTTTATATATCTGATCTTCATTTTGGAAAATCTAGGATAGATCCAATACGATTAAGAGAGACTTTATTAGAAGAAATAGCTAAAGAGATAGAGGATGTTCAAATCATATTTTTTTGTGGTGATATGTTTAATCAGATGTTATTTTTAGATCATCCTGCAGCATATCAAGCTATATTGTTTATTACTGGAGTATTGCATTTAGCTAAACAACACAATGTGATAGTGAGATTTTTGCGTGGTACATATACCCATGACAGGGAACAACAGAGAATTATTGATGGTCTCGGTATCCAGGGTGTAAACTATCGAGTCATCAATGAAATTTATGTGGAAACTATTAGTGATTGGAATAATAATGATACTGGTAAATTGAAAATACTCTATTTACCAGATTCATTACCATACAGAAACATTATTCAGATCTATAATAAAATTAAAGAGCTTTATACTTTAGTTGGTTGGGATAAATGTGATTTGATCATTGGACATGGGGCATTTAGTCATTGTTTTCCTGAACATATAAAACTTCCACCGTGTGTTTATACAGTGAATGACATAAATCAATTTGTTAGTGGGTATGTGGTCATGGGGCATATACATACTCCCAGTAAAAAAGAAAATGTCATATATGTGGGTAGTTTTGAACGTATGTCCCATGGTGAAGAAGAAAAGAAAGGATATTTGATTGGTTATAAAGATCAAGATCATTGGAAATTTAAATTCAAAGAAAACAAACAGGCCACACTCTTTATCACCATGTATCCGAAAGAACATACAAAAGAAAATCTCCTTAATGAGGTCTATCAATTTATTGAAAATAAGTTTCCTAATCAGACTGGATATCTTCGTATTATACACCATGATCCAGAATTTAAATCTATCATTTTAAACATCTGTTATCAAAAATATCCAAACATTAAGATTACCTTTAAAAATGATACTACACATAAATCTGAAATGGAATTAGATGAATGTGATATTGATGCTACTTTAGAAGTAGATACTTTATCAATAGAAAATATAGCAGCACATATAACTGATGTATTGGCTAAAGATAGTATTTATGGAACATATCACTATGGATATGATGAAATACGAAATACATTAGAAATATTATCTTTGAAAAAATAGGAGATAGATTATGGATTTAGAAAATATTAACAATGTTGCTGGGGATGGGAGCTTTGGATTAGCTCCCATCCTCAATATGTTTTCCACACATGCCAATAATAAAAATAGGCCAAAATGGGATCTTTATGTAGTCAACATGCTTACACTTATTAGAAATAATCAACAAAAAGGAAAACAACTATCGGTACTTATTAATAATACTATTAGAGATGCAGAGTTACTTATTACACATATTGAAAATTATGTGGAGTTGGATAAATTAAGTCTTAGTCAACCGACACTTATTATTTATATACCTTTTTATCAAATACCACAATTATATGTGAAAAAGATTTCACCATCTTTAGTTGAACAACAATTGGCTTGTGATAAAATACGGAATCAATTGAAACCAAGAGTCTATACTCAAGGTAGCCTTACCATCCATGTGGTGTATGTTGGTAGTAATAGATCTACTCCAAAATGTGAATTAATCAATTATATCAATGCACAGATATCCAATAGTTATAAGTTTAAACGCACTGCTATCATTTCACATATTGCTATGGATCTACATCTTTTTCAAGATATAGTTGAGATTATATTGATTGAATGCTTTACAGGTAAACTTAAAAAGAGTAATGTGTTTAATGAAAAAGTCTTTAATACAAAAGAACTTCCATTTCATCCTTACATACATTTACTATTGGGTGACAATACTTTTATTAAACGAACACTTAAGAAAAAACAATATGATGAATTATTGGCTTTTGCAAAATCACATTCTTGGAAGTATCGACCTACCGTCCTCATAGAGAAGGATCTTCTCTCCATGAAGTTAGTGGAAGATAAGCACTTCTTTGAATATAAACTTTAACACCCATACCGTGGGGAAGGAGCATGATCTTTATGTCTGATGCACCCAATTATAATAATTTGTGGTCTACCACTTCACGTGAAAAGGATCAAAAGAATTCTAATCAGTTGTCATTTGGTGTATTTAATCGTATTGCTGGTTTTTCTGTCTTTATGGGTGATAGTCCTGGACGTCCGAAATTTAAACACTCTCTCAATAATGAAAGTATTGTACTTCTGGAAGAATACATTGATACTTTGCTTAATGCTAAAGGTGAACATAAAGAATATTTGATTTCTACCAAATACAACATGGAAACTAAACAATCAGAAAAGATCTCTCAGATCACATTTATTCGTGATGAAAAAGGTATCTTTCATATCGAATGCTACAATAAAGAATTAGGTAGTCCGGTGATGTTCACTCTTCGATCTACGACTACATACACTACTGGTGGAGATGGTATCTCTGTTGCTAAAAAATCTGAACTTGCTATGAAGAGTCTTAAGAAAACCTTGCAGGATATCAATTTAGCTAAGTGGAATTCTCCTGCTATGGCACCCAATCGTAATGGTGGTGGTAAGTTTGGTGGAAACAATGGTAGTAATAGTTCTGGTAGTGGTGGTAGTAAACCCAGTGGTGGTGATGATCTGTTCGATTGATCATAGATCGGATGTAGAGGAGACCCAATGGGTCTCCTCTATGTACTGTGTTTCATCATGAGAATAAATATATATTACATTTATGATGTGACTTGGATAAATGTCTATTTTAAACAGGAGGATGATGTGTGATGTCCGTCCCACAAAGGAAATTGGGACAATTGCAGGATGAACCCCAATTTGAGAATTGTTTTGTTGAACACTTTTATACGAGTCAAAACATAGTACCATTGGGGTATGTCGTACTGCGGTTGTTTGATGAAATGACCACATTAGCTAGTCTTTATCCACAGATACCTAAAATTATACGTAATGGTACAAATGCAAAATATCAAGAAGATTTTCTCTATCTTTGTGGAAAACGATCACGGAATGTGTTGGGTATTCAAAGTAAAATTTGTATAGTAGTTGCACCCTATGAAACAACATTACATGATGTACAGTGTGATTATTTACTGATCATTGGTGGAAAAAAGGTACATATTAAAAATAGTAATATTAATAGTTTATTCATTTATGGTACTGAACAGGTGATTGTAGAAAATGTGACTATCATTGATACATTTATTGATATTTCAAATACTTTAGAGATGCGTGGAGATTATTTTCATTGTGATCTTAATTATATTACTGTAAAAAATCTCATTACTAACAATATTGACATTGTTAAAGATGCATTTTATTTATTGGGGCTTACCAATGTGAACTTAAATAAAACAAGTCCAAAGATGTTAGAACAATTTCCAAATATGTATTTGTGTTCGATGGAATACTCAAATAAAATTGTAGTGTTTAAGTTATCACCCACTATGATACATCTTAGATTCATGTGGCTTATATGGGCAATGTGGAATGTAGATCATTTTGATATTGATATTACACAAAGCCATTTGACACTGTTGGAAAGTAAATCTATTAATAATAGTCCAAATTATCTTCGTATGTCCAGATATCTTCATGAACGTAATCCTTATTATCAATATTTTTATAACAAAATGGTTAGTATCAATATGCATCTTTCTGATAGTGAAATTAATATATTTGAAGAAAGTACTAATAGATGTAATACTACTTCATTTGATTTGGTACCCCAGATATTCACATCACGTGTAGATTCTAGTATTAAATCAAAGTATTTAATAAAATCCGTATAATGTAGGATGCATACGGGAGCTCTAGAGCTCCCGTATGCATCCATCATGGTTGAAAGTATATATTATTTTTTTGTAGACCCAATGATATATGGAAAAAAATAAATATCCATGTTACTATGTAATGAACTTAGGGAGGATATCACTTTATGCAATTCGTTCGTCGCGACAACGAATTTGGTTTATCTTGCATTTATTTGGATATGGAAGGTATTGAGCTTGGTATTCGAGATGTATATAAACCAGGATTTCATTCACTCACTGAAGATGAGTTTTTAAAATTGGCAGAGACTAGTGAACCATTTAAGATGTTTCGGGTAGATACTTATAATGTACTCAAACCCACCAATAGTTCATTTAATTGGGATTGTGTTTTTGGACCTGTTAATCATTTTCTTAAATCTATGACCAATGATGAATGTCGTACAATTGCAGAGACACTTATCTCTGTCCATCATGATATTGTTTCTGAGATGCAATATGGTGCTAGCTTATCAAGTAATTTAATTGAGATCACTAAGAGTTTAGCTAATCAGTTGGATTGTATGGAACGTGAACTTAATCTTTGTGAAAGATTGGAAGTTTATGTAAACAATCCACTCAATATGGATATTCCATTATTTGAAAATGCAGGTAAACGTGCTCAAGATAAAGCAGATATGACTTTTCATAGACCTGAAGTAGTATTACTCACTGCTATCACAGTTCTTAATAAATTATTATCTCCCGTACTTGGTGTGTTTATTGAACATTGTAAAAAACAGTTAGACAATAGTTTAAAAGAACTCCATTGTGTAAATATGATTATGCCCATTTTGTATAGAAAATATCCAGACTTAGTACCAAAACTTAAATGGTATATCAGAAATATTATTAAACCAAATGTGAAGAATACTGTAGAATATGTGGCAAATGGATTTACGTTAGAATTAGAATCACAAAAGAGTTTTGCTAATATCTTAGTAAGAAAATTAGTCAGTGTCAATTTGTTTAAAGAAGGTGGAAATTTAATGACTTATATCACAGCATCTATTAAAGAGTCTACTCGTACACCTACATTTATGTCAGTTACAAGAAATGCAATCAAAGAAATGGATAATCCTACTGAGAGTAGTAGTTCACCCTCTAGTGAAGAAGGTAATACTTCAGCGTTAGAATATGGATCTCGTTGTTCTGATCATACTGTGGATTTTCCAGTACTTACAAGTTTAGCTGCAAAATCACTTATTAAAAATATCATCAATGAAGAAGAAATTGATCCTGAACTTTTTGAAGAGTGTTTAGCATACTATCGAATAAATCTTATCACTATGACACCCATCAATTTATATTTGTTAGCTACGACATATGGATATAGCTTAGGTGGTGCTAAATCTATCTGGGCACTTAACATGAAAGAGATAATTGAACTTGTCACAGTATTTCAATTCCAGTGTTTGAAACGTGGGTATCATGCTCTTATTCCAGCAGTATCTTTAGGTGAAGCTACCCATTTGGGATTACCACCAATCAAATCTATTCAGACCCAATTTGATAGTCAACTAAAGACTGCATGGAATGCTTCATTCGAATATAAAAACTGTAAAGCAAGATTTAATACAATAATCAGTACTTTAGAATGGGACACAGTAGTTAAAGAAATAGTAGAATTTCTTATTAATAATAATAAAGCTATTAATCTCCCATTTTATTTCTTAGAACAACTAAAGATTGATCATCTTAATCAAAAAGAATATCAGTATCCTGAAATTATTATCAAAACCATTTGTGGATATACATTGGATGTTACAACAGGCATCTATGAAGGAGCAATTGAAGCATGATCATAGCCATTAAACCCAGTTCTTTTGAACCATGTATAAAATTTGTAGATAGTAGTACTACAAGAGTAATTCGTGGTACCCATTGTGGTGAAAGTTATTATGGTATTGGTGGATATTTTCATGTCTCTGATAAAATCCAGAAATATAGAATCACTGAATATCATCAAGGTGTTTATATTGAAAGATATTTTGTTGGTCCTAAGGGATACTTATTTCATCCAAAATGGAGATCTGATAAATTGCTTTGTCAGATTATGATAAAGACCGTTGATCCCAGAGTAAACATTTATCGGGGTGATATTACCCATGTACTCATTGATAGACGTGGTATTGAAAAGTGTTTAAAGCTTTATAATGATTTATCTGTCAATACAAAGTTTCTCAGTAATATCTTTTATAAATGTGTAAAAGCTGAATGTGAAAATGATGCCTATTTAGGAGAAGCTTTTGATGATGCAGAATGTAGTATAGATCAATATCAACAACTTAGTTGGGTATTATCTAAACATTTAAATCATGGTAGAGAATTTATTCCACATTATCAACCTGAAGACATTATGAATATATTACTTACAGATTTTCAAAGTATACAGCGTGGATATATACCTACAAGACAATTGTTATATTCAGTGGAAGATCTTTTTGTACCAGATGGGAGTCTTACATTTCCCAATAGATTCAGTGCACAAATACTCAAAAATCCAGGTACATCACAAGATGAAATCATGTCACATGTCGGTGGTGAAATAGGGAGAGATAGTGTATGTACAGATGATGTAGAATTTATGGATTTAGCAAAATATAGATATAAAATTAAACCAATCACCTATTATAATGAGGCTATCATGGATCTAATTGATGTGTGTAGTACTATGGTCTATAGTGATCTTTATTTCGAATATATATCATTAAAATGTGGTAATATAAAATCTACTGTAAGATATGCTGGTGTAATATTAGATTCAGTTTATTCAAATGATATATTGAGAAATATAGCTACCATTATCATAGATGATCTCATGCCTACCATTGGTGAGTTTAAGTTTTATAAAACATATGATCAAGAGATCTATATTGAAGCTAACAATGAACTTATTGTAATAGACATGGTTTTAGGTAATATTATTTCTTTAGCACTACATAGGTAATAACAAATTTATCTTTGTATCTAAATTGATCCGAAAAGAGGAGGGCTATACATATATGATCCCCATTCTGCCCAATCAAGCATTGCCAAATTATATCAATGATGCAAATATGTTCATGCAGGGTAGTGCATTTTCTTCAAGATGTGCTACCTTGTATTTATTTACTCCAAAACATCTGTCGGATCAATTCCGCAGACCTCATGTATACAAATTTGAACAGCCCTTTATTTGGAATATCCAAAACACTATTGAACATAATAAAGTATCACAGCGTAACATCAATATGTCTTCATTCATGGTGGGTAATGCTGAAGCTAATACTTCCGTTATGCCAAATATGCATGGTATCCCCATTCAAACTAATCCACTTCGTATAATGTGGACATTTGTACTCATTGTTGACAATGATAAAGATCCTTCTATTGGTATGTATCTTAAAGTGAATCAGAGAGCCATTTATTCTGGATATTGTACAGATGAACCTGTTAGTGTTGGTCTTAATGGTATGAATCCTCAACCTAATCCACAGTGTTTCTTTGTAGTGACACATCGTACTTCTACTAATGTTGGAAATGTAATTAGTCAAACTGGTACTGTGCCACAAATGCATGTATCATCCAATGCAGATATTTTACCTGTAGATAATATCATCATGACTTCACCCACTCCTGAGATTTATGATATTACACCACGATCCATTAATAGAAATGTAGTGGATAATCCCAATAATGGAACAGTTGATGTGTTTGCTGGTAATCATAGTTTACTACAACGCAATGCGGCAAATCAAAACGGTAATCCTATTATTGATGCGGAGTTTTCTTCTCCTAAACACCATATGCACTGGGTAGTCAATAATCTTCAAAAAGCTATACTTGATGTACACCCACTGGTTGGTAATGAACAGGCTCTTCTCATGCAGGGTAGTGGTACATCTATGGCTGAAACTTCATTTGATAGTTATATGGATGCAGCTTCACCATCTAATTATAATGATCCTTTAAATAGTAATCATCCCATTGCATTTCCAGATATCTTGCGTAGGTATCCTGATCTTGATATTAAAGATTGTCGTGCACCATATGAAACACCTTGGTATACTGATACTGCTAATCAAGGTGAATCTACTCCTAAGAATGTAGCACAAGCTGTACTCTCATATACTGTACCTTTCCTTCTCAATGAATTTCAGTTGTGTGATGTTTCATTTCGATATGCTAGTTATATGACAGATGGCATTTCTAATATCAAAGGTATGGATCAGCCCGATATGGTCACAAGTATCATCCCCATGGCAGATGAATTTAGATATCAAAAATATCGAATGTTCATTGAACGTATGAAGATCTTGGTATTTCCAATCTTAGAACAAATCGATGGTCCATTTGATCTCATGATGACATGTTCAGTCTCTGGACCCAGTATCATCAATTTACAATATAAAGATTATAATGCAAATAATAACTTTTCAGGTTTTTATGAAACCAATAATCTTTTTGGTGGTATTAATACACCTCTGGTTGGTACAAAACCTATCTTTGAAAATAATGTCAATGAATTGGCTAAACTCAAAGGTTGTATCCTGGAAGCTGCTATGCCCAATCAGCAGTTTTTCACAACAGACAATTGGTCTCCAATGACCGATTGGACTAATCTCGAATAGGGGAGACCACATATATGGAATCATTCACGAGTCAGGATATCACAGATTTTGTTAAACTTATTGTTGAAGCTGGTGGTGGGTATTATGTTGATGCTGATAATGTGATTCGAAGAGAGAAGACTAATGATATTTGGTGTATTGAAACAAATGATACTCCTCCGCGTAAAGTAAAATTGGTGATTTACAATCACAATCAAAAAGATTCAGATGTCATCATGGTCAATCCATTTATTGAAGGTTTGCAAACATCAAAAGAATTACAGTGGTTTTATATCACTAAAAATCTTGTAGTGTCTGTGTATCTCAAATTGCTTTATATTAATATTATCAAAGAATGTTTGAAAGTCAAAGCTAATCAAGAACTTGATAGTAATATTGTGAAACTTATTTCACCCTATTTGGAAATGGTAGATGATAAGATGTATGCTGAAATTGAAACCATCACAGCTAAGATCCACACATTCTGTGACATTTATTGGAATGTGAATAAGAAATCTAGTGAACTCAAAGTCAGTGTACTTTCTGAGAATTTTAGAAAATCTTTTGGTAAGAAGATCCGTCAGAAGACTTGGACATATCTCATTGAAGTGGCAAAAGCTATCTTTGGTACTGATGATCCATCTTCTGTTTATCGAATGAAATCAGATAATCATGGATGTGCTAAGTTTGAAGCATTCGCTCAAGTGTTCTTGATGGTATTTAAAGCTTATAGACCGTATTTTGTATTGACTCCTGATTTTAAAGCATTTGATTTTGAAGCTATGGAGAAGCATATCTCCATGATTCCACTTTATTATCATCGTGCTAAAAACCTTGTGTCTCCAGCTATTGTGGATCAAAAGAAAAAAGCTGTAACTCCAGCCAATCCTCCTTGGAAGCCAGTTCCAGTTATGGCTACCAATGTGGAATACATTCCACCGGCTGCACCAACAGTGGCGACTCCAGTCATTGGGTCTGCTCTCGGTACTCCGGTGACACCCACTCCAGTACCAGTACAACAAGCTACAATCCCGACAGCACAAGCCACCGTGCCGGCTATCCCTGTGGCAGTACAGCCGATGGCTGCACCGACATATATGCAGCCACCTATCTCTGTGGGACATGCTGTCCAGGCTGCTATGATGGCACCCCAGATGATGAACAATATGTGGGGAGGGTATCCCCAAAACCCTATGGTACAGCTGCCACCCATGCCCCAGGTGGCAGCTGTGGGCCAAATGGGTGCACCATACGGTAACATGCCCATGATGATGGGACAACAGCAGTATCCCATGATGCAGCAGCCTGGAGCAATGCCCACTCTTGGTCAAGCTATGGGAACTGTACCACAGCAACCACAGATGTATCAGCAGCCCATGCCTGTAGGGTACCCCAATCAAATGGGATATCCCAATATGGGTATGCAGATGCAGCCAAATATGGGACTCATGGGTATGCCGCAACAGCAGCAAATGATGCCCATGCAGTATCAGGGTATGATGCCCCAACAGGGTATGTATCCTGGTCAATATCCTATGCAGCAGCAGATGATGCCTGCTAGTGATACCATGACGATGTCATCAATTGGTGTGCCGATCCGTATGAGTAATAATCCTGATAATAATCGTGCAGCATATAAACGTGGATAATAGATTGATTCATTGATTATTGTGCTACAGATAGGGAGCCTGGGGCTCCCTATCTGTAGCTTAAAGAGTATGTACATCTATTTTTTTATAAGGAGAATAAGACATTATGGGAACAGAAAGCGGTACTATCGGAATAAAGCCATTAAAGCTATCACTGTATTTTGGTACAGCTGCAGCAGATAAAGAATTTAATGGTAGAGAAATCAAAGTTTATATCACAGATTTTCTTCCTTATCTGAGTGGTAAACTTGAAGCCACTGAAATAACATCAAAAGTTGGTTTAGAAGACGATAGATCTGATGGTGGATCTGGTGAAGCTAAACAAACTAATACTATCACTGCCACATATTCAGATCTATTCACTAATAGAAAGTGGCCACCTGATATACGTAAAGGTGAACAAGTATTTGTTTTCAATGTGGGGGACAGTGATACATATTATTGGTTTTCACTTGGTAGAGATGATAAATTAAGGAGATGTGAAAAATTACGTTGGGAAATCTCAGATGATGTGCAATTTATAAAAGAACTCACCAATGACAATACTTGGTATGTGGAGATGGTTACTTTACCTGATGAAGAAGGTAACCCAGTAAAACAATTTGTTATATCTACTGCTAAATCTGATGGTGAAGAATTTAGATATTTGATTAGGATTGATGCGATAGCTAATACACTTCAAATCAATGATGATGCCGACAACATGATACTTATGGAATCTAAAGAGAAACGTATATTTTTACGTAACACTGATGGTTGTAGTCTTGAATTAAATAAGAAAAATGCTGCTTTAGTTGCTGTAGATGAACTTACTCTTAAAGCTGGAAAATTGATAGTCTTTGATGGTCCATTATTAGCAGATCAACAAGATACTAAAGATAAAGCAGCTATCAAAATAGCAGATAATATACATTTCACTGCAAATGAATCATTTGTCATTACGACACCCATGTTAGGTATACGTGGTCCGAAAAATGAAGATACTGGTGAAGAAGAACAAGTCAATGTGACTATCTGTGGTACACTCCTCACCAAGATGTTTGCAGCTATGTGTACGAGTATGGTTAAGTTTGATCCGAGTGCTTGTGGTGAGAATCCATGTGAAGAAATTGACAGTGAAGAAGCCAATAATAATGTAGAATCTTTAGTCATGCGATCTATAGCAATGTTTGGTGCAGAAACTAATACCTTAAAGAGCAGTGGACCTGATGAAGGTAACAGACCTGAAGAACTCAAAGAAGAATTTGCTGATGGATGGGGAGCTGATGAATTGAGAGATGATTATCATTTCCATGATAGTAATGTACCATCTACAAGTGCTTCTGCTTATAATGGTGTTGAAATAGATATAAATACTGCAAGTTGTAGTGAAACTGGTAATGAAAAAAACAGTGTAGATACTGAATCTGGTAGACACTTGGCTGCATGGGATCAAATCACTTCAGCTTTAGATAGAAATTCTGTAGCCATTCAAAATATTCGTGAAGCCATTGATAGACTAGCTGAAGTAGTATTGGATACGAGTGATGGTTCTAATCCAGAAAAGCAATCTTCATATATGGATATATTAAATGAGATTAAACAAAAGACTGAATATGCCGATAAACTCGGTGTAGAAGCGAGAGTTCTTGGTGTCAATAGTTTTGTAAAAAATGGTCACACTGGATAAAGGGAGGATACATGCTTTTTAAACCAAAACAAATATCTAAAGATTATACATTCATTTTAAAAGATGTTATCTATTCTTTAGAATATCCAACTATAAAGTTTACACAACAATATGAAACAATGGCACCTATTTTAAAATCATGGATCAATGATGAGTGGCATATCATTAGTGCTAATCTTGGTATCCCAATTCAAAATAGAGTATTGGTACAATTTGCTAAAATAGTAATAAGACATATAGCCAAACCTGAATATCGTGAGTATCTTAGAAAGGTGAGTCAAGATCCTAATGGTTTTACTACTTTTAGTAGATTCATGGACATAATTGGTATGATTCATATTGCATGTGAACCAAAGTTTTTAGATATATTACGTATACGTTTTTTAAAATCACACATAGATGATGTGTATGGTAAGATGTATAATGGAGAGGAGCCAGAGCTCCTCCCCACTGCTGAAGACTGGATCAGTTGTATGGAAGAATTTCCATGGGTATGGATCATACCACATATTCAAGTTTTGTTTTATGGCGATAGTAATATACAAACTCAATTCAACGTTTTATACCAGCAGCAATTACGGCCTTAAAAATACTAAGTAATTTATCGATATAACTAGTATCCGGTATACGAACATTAGTATTTAATTGATTAAAATCCATATCAGAAACTAATTCATTGATAAACATAAATATCCAAATATATTTAGGATCTTTAATATTGTGATTTTCTTTTAAATAGAGTTCTGGTCTAAAGAGATATTGTTCCATATCTTCAGGAGTGATAATAACTTTAGTTGAATTATCCAATATTAATTGTTTATGATCTTGAATATAAATACGCCAATCTTCATAAGCTTGATTGTATTTTGATATATAGTTATTGAGTCTATCTGATAATTTGATCTGATCTAAAGCCATGGTATTTCCTCCATACAATAGTGGATTTTATTCATCAAATATGTACATATATATTACATCTAAGAGACAATATAAAGGAGGAATCACACTTGTTAGAACCGGACTCCTTTTGTGGGAATTGTACGGTAGATTTAAGGTTTGTTGGTATTGGTCCACTCTTATCACCACTTTCAGAGACAGATTCATCCCAACGACTCATGATGTATGGGGCACATTTGCCCCAAGCTATGATCCTTAGTGGATCTGAAGCACCAGAAATTGGTACAGGTTTTGAATTGTTAGTTGGAAAATATGAATTCAATCCTTCTAAACGTGATAACGATATTCAGATTTTAGCTGCTATTAGAAAATATATCCCAGAGTGTGGACCATGTCCTATCAAATCAAATTCTAATCCACTCACTACTGTTATCTATCGTGACAATAAAACTGGTGAAGTAAATTATTTTGAATTACATAAATATACAAAAGGTAGTGATGGGCATGGTTATGAAAATCAATTGATGAATACACATCTTCTTAGTAAAGACAACTATGTTCCCAAAGAAGTACAATTTCAAACTTCTCCATGTCATAAAGATAACATGTATGGTGTTGGTCTTAATGTAAAAACTGCTTATATATCTTTAGAATCAATCACTGATGATGCATTTGTGATCAGTGAATCATTAGCTAAGAGATGTCAATCTACAGCTATTCGTACTGTCAACTTTCAAGTAGGAATTAATAAAATCCCACTTAATCTATATGGAAATGAAAGTGAATATAAATTTATGCCTGATATTGGTGAAGCAGTGAGATCTGATGGTATCCTTTGTGGATTTAGAGAACCAGATTCAGTGTCTTATGCATCTGATACTCAATTTGATGCACTTTCTAGGATTCAACCATTACATGATACTTTATATTTTGCACAACATCCAGAAGGTGTGGTGATTGATATTAATATTTATGTAAATAAGAAACATAAGATCCCCAGAAAGATCTATGATCAGATTCAAAAATATCAAGATCAGAATCATCGATATCACATGTCTATCATTGAAGCGTATAATGAAGCTAAACAGCGTGGATATCCCATTTCATATGCATTCAATACATTAGTGACACGTAGTTATGCATTACTTCGTGCAGATGGTCGCGGAAAGATCCCTGGACTTACGGCTAAACCAAATATTACACTCATTCAAAAGAAAGACCCCATTGAGTTCTTATCTATATCTGTAACTTATATGTATCCTAATGAAGTAGCTGCTGGATATAAATTTACTGGACAATGTGGTGATAAGGGTGTTGCGTGTATTATATTACCAGATGATGAGATGCCCATGGATAGATATGGTGTACGTGCAGATATGATACTTGATCCCGCATCAGTATTTAACCGTATGAATCCAGGACAGCTATATATTCAAGAACTCACTAGAAAGAATTTATTTATGCGTTGGCGTTTGCATCATATGCGTAATGGTGGAGACATTTATCAACCATTTTCATTTCAATTGCCTGATGGTAGTATGAGTGATCCAGTACCACCCATCGCATCCGATATAGTAGTCAATTCACCATATGATTTGTTATTGCAATATTTTCACGATATGAATCCAAAATATGCAGAGATGGTAAAAGCTAATATGCAATCTTCTATGGATATTGAAAATCTTCTTAATGAAAGTATTAATCATGGTATTTATTTAATCATGCCACCGTTTTTAAAACACACTAAACCTGAATGGTTTTTAGAAATGGATAGAAGATATCCTTCACCGGCTACTTCAGTACTTATCACTACTAACAGACGTGATGGTAGAAAGAAATATGATTGGACTATCAGTCCAATAACTATTGGTTTAAAATATGTATATTGTTTGTGTAAGATTCCACAACTTAAATCTTCTGGTCCCGGATATATCAATCAACACAAGACACCAATTCATCCTTCTACACATGCTAAGTTACAATATCCTATTTCACAGACACCAGTGCGTGATGGGGAAGATGAAGTACGTAATAAATCTATGGCAGCAGGGCCTGCACCAGTAGCACGTATGATAGCATTACACGCTAATAGTCCAGATGGACTTACTGCACTTATGGAGAATTTAATCTATAATAAGCATCCAACTAAGATCAATCGAATCCCAATGACTACCCGTGAACTCATCAATACAAATTGTATCAATATGACTACACAGCATTTGTTTAGTACATTTGGTGTAGACATTTTACAGCAAGTTGGTCCTGGTGAATCGAGATATGATAGTTATATGGAGTATCTCAATATGGTCAATGGGGGAGTCATCGATGATCGAAGTGGCTTACAGTCAGATAGTTGATCCACAGACTCCATATTGGCTCATGGAACAACAGGGTATAGCTAAACAGCAAATCATACTTCAACTATCCGATGGTGCAGTCAAAATGTATGCACCCGATGCGATCATCAATATGCTCTTGTGGCAAATATTTGTAAAGTTTAATATACCAATCAAGATCGAACATATTCAACCACGCATGCCACTTAATTCAAATAATCTAGCTAAGATGCTCACCACTATTCACAATGAAGTAGCATTTATATATCCAGAAAAAGAATTTGAAAGAAAAGATGCTGTATTTACTACTATCAGTAATCTATATAATTTTATTGTAGAAGAACTCAATGCATATGTATCGAGTATTTCAGCACTTGATCTTTGTAAGATAATCACAGATCCAAAAGTAGTAGCTCTTAAGAAATCCATGAATCTCAATACTGAATTGGGCACTGATGTCATTGAACAAAAAATCAATATAGCTAGTGTGGAATTACTTAGATTATTGGGTACTGAAGGTGAACTTTCCAATCAAACACTTCTTATTTATCAACAGACTGGTACTCTCAATAAGTTCCAAGTACCACAAATGTTATTAGCATATGGTCCACGTACTGATGTAGATGATGTCATTATTAGATACCCAGTACTTGATTGTGCAGTAGAAGGACTGGGTGATATTAAAGCTTTTGCTATTGAGTCTCTTTCTGCTAAGAAATCTGCATTTTATAATAGAGTGGCTGTCACTGAATCTCAGTATACTGGACGTAAGCAGCATATCTTAGCATCATCCATTACTACCATTTATCCTGGTGACTGTGGTACATCACTGACTGTAAAATTCTTGATCCATGAGAAAAATTATAAAGCTGTAGTTGGTAAGAATTTCATCAAAGATGGTGTAATGTATACTTTCAGAGAAGAGAATGAAGTTAAACCTTATATTGGACAATATGTAGAATTGCGTAGCCCATTGGTATGTAGATATCAAGATGGATATTGTTCAGTATGTGGTGGTCTCATTACTAGAAATATCAATAAGAAAATCAATGCTGGTATCTTAGCATCTATTGCAGTATTTGAGCCAACTACTCAGCGTATCTTATCTGCTAAACATTTAGTGAAAACAAGTTCACAAGTATATGACGTACCAGTAGAAGCCGCAGAATACTTTACTAGACTTAGTGCTGACATGATCTGTTGGACTACAGCCCTACATACTAAGTTAAAAGATTTATCTATGGGTGTTTCTAATAAAGATCTACCTGCTGGATCACTTACTGATATTCAGCATATTACCATGAACAAAAACTTAGATGAGGCGAAATATAGTAATATCACCAATATCATACTCAGAGTCAATGCTACTGGTGAAGTATTCACTATTCCTTTAATGAATAATAATCAGTGCCCATTTTTCACTAAAGAAATGCTTATGTATTTGCGCGATAGATATAAAGACATTGTAGCTGATGGGAATATGTATTGGTTACCTTTAGATGGTACACATCAGTTTCCAATATTTAAGTCTACAGTGATCAATGATAACATGATGCTCTTTGTGAAATCTGTGAAAGATTGTTTAGAAAGTAACATTGACAGTTATACTTCAGTATCATGTGCATTGAGAGATTTTTCTGATATAGTTTATTCTAAGGTGGACAATGCTGCACTCATGCATCTTGAAGTATTACTTAAAGCATACTTGATTAGTTCACCACTTGATTATCGTATCCCAGTAGTGACAGATCCTGAGAATGTGAGATTTCAAACTCTTAAAAATGTCATAGCAAATAGATCCATTGGACAGAAGTTTGCACATGAATGTTTGGGTATCTATCTCGGTAATCCTACCGTGTATCTGGTACCTAAGCAAGGATCGGTCTTTGACATCTATGTGGGGATCATTGGTCCAAAGCAAGCTGCATAGCTTGATTCCTTTATATTGGCAGGGGCGTTGAAGTACCAGGGGATCCCCAAAAGGGATCCCCTATCTCTACTCTATGGTTGGAGGTGTTGTGGTAAAAAACGAATTGACGGAAAAAGAATGGATCATTAGGGAATCTAAAAAGTATTGGGTACATTATTGGTTTTATTTGACATTGGTTTTGTTTTATTCTTTGATTTATTTTCCTTTTATTGATAAAACCATTACTTTTGGTGATTTCATGAATACATATATTTATGCAATGTCTGGTATGGCTTCAATTTGCGCGATTAAAGTGTTCACAGATTGGGATATCACAGGAGCTATTTATAATAAAGATGGTAATGTGAGATTTATTATATATCTTGCAGCATTTGTTTATCTATTACAGGGGATGGGTAGAGTAGTAGTAGTTGTCATGTCACATATTAAGTATACATCTTCTTTAGATCTTAGTTTATTATCTATGTTTGGGTTTATATTCATAATCTTTGGAACATATTCTATTGATATGATACAGGATCCAAAAGAGTATTATAAATAAATATATATCCACATTTGACTACCATCATACAGGAGAATTACCATGAAATGAGAGGAGTAATATATGATTAATATTTTTATACATAATACATATTTTAATTTTGCATGTCCACCCAATGGTGAATTGATATCTGGTAAACTCAATATAAATAGATTCTTATGGAATATCACTGAATCTACATGGAATCCACGTATACGAAAATGGCAGAAGCAATATGTGTATTGCTATTATGATAGACGTACAAAGATGTTACATTTTCCACGATATATTTTAGATCTATTTTTAGAATACATTAAACATGTAGAATATATTACTACATATATACCAGCTTCACCACCAAGAGAGATCAGTGTAAAACTAAAACCGAATATCGAAGATAAAGACGATCAGGTGGATCTTATTGAATACATCACCGATCCGAATGAACATGTGAAATTATTAGAAGCTTCTACTGGTATTGGTAAGACGTATTGCACTATCAAAAGTGGATTGGTTAAATTGGGTTATGTCACTATGATACAGACTGCTAGTCTTATTGAACAGTGGAAAGTTGAAGTACTCAAATTTACTAAGATCAATGAAAAAGATATTTATATATTGCAGGGTAGTAACAGCATAGCTAAATTACTCAAGACTAAAGGATATAAACCAAAATGTATCATAGCTTCATTACGCACATTACACAACTATGCAGTATATAAAAAAGAACCCTATATACATTTCCCACCACTCAATGAATTCTTAGCTAAATATGGTGTAGGATTTCGTGGAGTAGATGAAGTTCATGAAAACTTCTTTGCTAATGTGATGATAGATCTCAATTGTGATGTGGAACATACAGTCAATCTATCTGCCACATATGGGAGAAGTAATAATCAAAGTAATAAGATATTTCATTTAGTGTATCCTGAGTTCTTACGATATGGTAGTCACCACAATATGAAATATACGAAGGTATTCATGTATGGGTATCAGCTGACATATTACATGGAGAAAGCTAGACTCATTGGTCAGAGTGGATATATGCAATGTAAATATGAAGGTATCATCTGTCATCACAAGATCACACAAGATGTATTTTTAGATCAAGTCATTTATCCATTGGTGCAATCCCACTATATCAACTATCATAAACCTGGAGAGAAACTCTTAGTCTTATGTTCCACTAGAAACTTAGTAGAATTATTAGCAAGATATCTTTCTCATAAGTATCCAGATCTTAGAGTGATCACTTACATGAGTGAAGATGATGATGAAAAACACCAGAATTGTGATATTATTGTATCTACTATTAAATCTTCAGGTACTGGTAGAGATATCAAAAAGTTGATCACATGTATCAATACTACAAGTTTTAAATCTGAGACACTCACCAAACAATGTTTGGGCAGACTCAGACATATGAAAGATAGAGATACAATATTTATAGATATTTATAATAAACATCTCCACTCACACTGTGAACATAAACGGATCAGACAGAAGATCTATGAGGATAGGGCACTCACCTTTCAACAACTTGATATCAACTAATGGAGGATGTATATGGCAAGCTTTAAAGACAATATGGAAAAGTTTAGACTGTTTAAAAAACAACTTAATGATATTGATCCAGAGTGGATAGTATTGCGTTTGAAGTTTAGTATTGATGTAAAAAATCTTGATATTTATGTCCGTGCCAATTTAGAGAAAAATGATAAACAGTATAAATTGAATTTTAATGATTCACCAAATAATGATGATGTTGGATGGGTTGGTGTGACATCTTCAGAAGTCAATCATAATTTTAGACTTTATATGGGATTGGATAGTTTATTTGATTTCATGATACAATATTACCGACAAGAATGTGCTATTAGAGATTCTACAGTATTTAATTGCGTTATGCAGCATGATTCCTATTCTATCAGTTATGATCCAAAAGAATGTAACAATGATGTCATGTATCCATTTGTTATTTATTATACTGGGGCAGCCAATGATATTGATATCAACTCATTTAAAACTCTTCCTAAATATAAAAGTCTTTTACTCAAGGCTTTAAATAAATTATATGAAGAAAATGCACTTGCTGATACTATTTGTATTGATGTAGATATTTTTAATGTGAAAGAAAAAGATACACCACAGATCAGTAAATCATTTTGGTATACTGTTGGAGATCTCCGTAATACCTTAAATACTGCAGCTATGTCAGATGAACGTGATGATAGATTGTATGAATTTTTGAATAAGCTTGAAAATTTATATATTGATGAATCACTTATACCCACTACAGTTATTCAGTGTGTGTATACTTTAACAAATAATGATACTTTAATGTTACAATTTTCAATTAATGACAATGATAATCCTAGTCATAAAGGCTTTATTTATGGTTCTGAGAAATCTATGGGTGTGTTGATTGATATTGAAACTTTGATAAAGAATGGTATCTTTCATAATGAGTAATTAATGAATACTGCATGGGTGGGGATATCCCCACCCATGCATCAAGAGAACTTTATTATTTTTTTGTCTTGTACATATTTAACATTGTTGTTTAAACAGATATAAGCTTTTTCTAATTGAGTACCGACATACATGGCATGGCCTATATCAGATATACATTGGTTGATATAGAGAAGGTGTTGTATCTCTTGTGGGGTACACCCTTCATAGTGTGCTAACTCTATATTTTCATGATCAAAATGATAAGCATGTATGAGCTTTTTATCTGGATCTGTAGTGATTTTAATATATCCATATCTATCTAATTTTATCCTTGGATGTCTAGTAAGATATGATTCTATTTGATTTGATATTTGACCAATATTGTTTGGATCAAGTGAAATAGAATGTGAGATGATAGTGAGCAATCCGACATTTAATTCTGTTTGATAACAAACTCTTTTTAACACTAAAAATAAACCACAAGCATTTTTTATCCAAGCTAATGCACCATTGTGACTACGAAAGTTTACAGTCAAATGTACTTTATTATCTATCTTTCTAAAAAATAAAGATACCATACAGGGTCTACCTGATATGCGATTAATATCTTTAGTATTGTCCCAAAGAGTGATATAGCATCTTCTTCTATCACCAGGTAACATGAGTTCATGTATTACTTTTTGAAGATTGTTTTCATTGTTGAAATGTTTAGTGATCCTATTCCCATAAGAATAGGTTTGACCTTCATCTATCTCAGGAGACATGAGTGTATCTGCATAACTTTTTAATTCAGCTTTAGTTAAATTACATTCTTTTAACTCCAGATCTGTTAGATAATCTATACCTTCTGATTCAATTACCACTTTTAAATTAAGAAGTTCTTTTCTTTGTTTATCATTACTAAATTCTCTCATGACTCCAAATTTATTAAGCTTGAAGAGTACTTCTCTCCAAGCAGTGAGTACACATTTTTGAATGACTGTGTGTCCAGCTATATTGCTTGGTGCAGTATCAGATATAGCTATTAATTCAGGAGATATTACCCTTTTCACAGATGGGTTATCTTTAGGGATATAATGATTGAGATAACTAAGTAGGAGTGGAAGATCAGTGATAGTATTTGTAGATATGATTTTGAAAGTAAAATTCCTATCTTTAAATTTATATGGTAAGATGAATGGATCTAATAAATATTTACCACAATCAGTATCTATGTAATGTTTATCATATTCTACAATTTCTTCAGTGGATACATCTTTATATTGTTGGGTAGATTCAAATCGAAATACCTCATCATTAAAATACGCTTTTAAATAATCAGAGCCATGTCCAAGTTCTTTACCAAACACCAACAATGTATCTATTTGTGGGTTGTATAAAAGATTTCTCAATAAAATATTTAATCCACCACCATAGAGTCCACCTACTACACATACTGGTCCATTATGACTCAGTGTATTAATGATATTTTCTGGTGGAGACCAGAGGGTACAGATAGCTACTGTACCCTCTTGGTTTATAAGGTGGACACCTTTGGATGGATATAATAGTTTAATGGACATTGTCTATTAACAATGATGGAATGGTTCTAATGGATGATGTATTGAAAATACTATTAGTAAAAACTTCGATACTTTCTGTAGTTAGAGTCAATTGTTCAAATGTATCAAATTCAGAGATAATAGAATTATCTGGCATTTTATTTGTATTTATTGAAACATATGGATATTCATAATAAATATGTTTAACTCCAGCTCTATATAAAATCTCAGCACAATTGATACATGGTGATGTGGTGATATATACACTACCATTAATGACACTATTCATCATATTTATAGTTCTTAAGTAATTGAGTGCATTTATTTCAGCATGAATAGAATTACAGAATAATTGTTTTTCAGCAGCTTCACGTTTCTTACAATAGACTTTATCTTCAGTAGTTTTATCAATACAATGTTCTTCTCCAGATAATGCACCATTGTATCCAGTTGAAATGATTCGTTTATCATTCACGATCACACATCCCACTTTACGTACAGAGCAAGTGGATCGTGAGCTCACGATCTTTGTAATGCACATAAAGTATTGATTCCAATCTGGTCTCATGTATTTACTCCTTTTCTTTGATTAGTCTATGTGTAGTTCTACCAGATACACCACTAAATACTGAGTTAAAATCTCTATATAAACTTTTATGATTTTGAATACGGGGCCAACGTTTGATCATATCTTTAGGTACTGTATCATAGATCTTTACTTCATGCCAAGCCGGACATCCGGGATTCATCATATTTGGAATTGGATATGCATAATACGGATATTTGTTTAAAGTGGATGAGTTACCACCAATAACAACTATTTGAATATCACAGTGTTCTAACATAGAGAGATAGATACGGTGCATCCCATCACATATCAACCAATTAAAATTACCATTTGACATAGTAGAACCTTCTACTATTGGAGGTAAAAGATCAATTTCAAATACACCACCAACATTAGGATATTTAACAGATAGGGTAACATATCCATCAAGTTGAAACATATCGATATCGTGCGTCTTTAGTGAATAGTTTAAATTACGAATTTTAATCAATTCATCTTTAGATAAATAATATTGACATGGATAAAGTGTTTCATTTTGTTCATTATTAATTTCTAACCTAACATTACTATCTTTATAAATTTTAATATCTGGATAGCTCATTAAAGTCACTTGTTTCAATTTATTGATCAATATTTCCACATCATGATGCTTGATATCAATGATTTCCATTTCCATTAGTACATCCCCAATTGACGTCTGTGACTGACGTGTTGTAGTTGATCCATGTGTGCAAGAATTTGCTCATAAGTGGTCACTGAATATAAATTTTTATGTATTCCAGGTAACTCTTCAAGTTTATGATTAAACCAAATAGCTTTACCACCAAGCTTTAACATAGGGATAATATCATTGTCCCAATGATCACCTATGATACAAAGATTAGATACATTATATCCAAGATCATCAATCACTTTACGATAGAATTCACCATAAGGTTTTCTACATCCCATTTCGTGACTAAGATATTTCTTTTTAGCATTAAGATTGAATTTGATGAAATTATCTCTGAATGCCCGATAAAAAGGTCCCCAAATATTAGAGACCAAACAATATTCAAATTCAGAATCGATTACACTATTAGTAAATTCTTTACTACCTTTCATTGGAAATGATTCTAATTCTTGATGTCGAATGATTTCCATAAGTGACACTTTATCTTTTAATTCAAATTCTATACCACAACGATATTCAATATTTCGAACAAGTCCATTGACATCATTTCCATAATCCATAGTAAATAAGATTTTTTTGAGTATATCTTTTTTATTTTTTGAGATGTTGATATTTTGCATGATTTGTTGGACTGGTGGTTGTTTATTGTCTAATAGTGTTTGACCGATATCAAACATAAAGAACATAGGTTCCTCCTTTAGGATATATTTTTAACAATAAACTATTATGAGATTACAACAATGCATATAAAGTGATACAATAGATATATGGATGCAGGCGTATACGCCTGCATCCATACAGTGTGGACTATTCTTGTTTAAGAATAAATGGGAGTGCATTATATGCTCTACGGATTTCATTTAATGTATATTGATGTTCAGCTACGTTGGTGAGATTATGAAATGCGGGGAGCATACCTATGACATCTCCAAATGGTCCATGGATACTTGCAGCCACTGTAAATGGTTTAGTTTCATCTAAAAATTCAGTGGGGACAGCCTCACCTTTTTCATCATATTGTGCAAAATAGACCCACATATAGTTCGCACCACAAGGATTTTTCAATGGTACCATAGCACGAGGAAAACCAATACCAGTGTTAGGATCTTTAATAGCTACAGTGATGGTCATATGAAGTAGGTCAACTAATGTATCAGTATTTTTCAAAGGGATATGTGGAATATTAAAGATATCGGGTACCGGGATATTTTGTTGAGCTTGAAGAGGCATGATCTTCTCCTTAAGGGTATGTGTATGTGTAGACCCATCTGATGGGACATGTAGACTCTCTCGTAGTATATCCAATTTACTTACTCAAAAAAATATATCACGATTTAGCTAATCTACACCCAATGACCGAATATCCAGATCCATCCCAATATGAATTGTCATATGTAAATAATCCAGCATTATACCAATCATTACCTCTCCCACCAGATAACCAAGTATATGGACTATTGGTATATATTGTACAATAATCCGGAAATGTAGAATTAGATTCACTCCCATCAGTTAAAGAAGGTATAAATAATTCCATAAGATCGTGTATATTTTCATATTCATTGGTACTTGTACCAATAGTGAAACTACCATCACATATATCAACTATCCAACCCCTACCACTAGTATTGTGATCTAAAGTTAATGTATTGCTATTCAGTGGGTCAGTGAGTAGCAACTGTCTAGTATCTTCATCATATTTTATATTAGGTAAAATACACCAATAATGTGCCCAAAGATCACACATATACAGTGCATTTGATCCAGTTTTTCCTGTCTTAGGATATGTATTATGTGCAGTATTATCACCCCAAATACTTTGTACATTACTACCATTTCCAAAGATGAGAAGTAATATCTTAAGCAAGCTCATATCCCAAATATCAAAGAGTCTGAATCCAGTATATCCACCGCTATTTCTATTGAGAGCATATGTATTGAATGTAGTTGGGGTCTTACTGGCAGTTACAGTTTTATTATATTTAGATGTAATACAAGTTTTTGTCCTCACTGTTTCTGTATTAGCTAAATAGGTACCCCACCAAATTTTATCTTTGATTGTATTGTCACGTTTAAATGCTGTTGCGGGTCTAAACCCAAGGTTTGGTGCATCAGCTATCCACCAACATTTTTTTCCAACACTATCACTACCCATTGGACCGGATACATCCGTTTTGATATACAAGGTTGGTACTTCCATCATGATACATCCATCTATAGTGATTTGTTTTAATTTTGAATATATTGGATGAGAGGTATAAACAAAATCACTGATAAAATTACCCTGCCAATCAATAGTTTTAAATTGTCCACTGCCACCACCAGTAGATACCATACAAATTCCAACAATGTTAGCTGTTGGTCCAATGATAAAAGGTAGATCTACTATACTCCATTCACTATATCCGAGTTCATCAGTATAATAACGCACTCTAGCATATATTGGTTTACCTTCTGGAAGATCTACTCCTTTTTCCACTATATCAATAGATTCAACATAAGTATCTAGATATTCATAGATCAGTGTAGAGAAGTCTTGCACTATACTGATTTGAAAATGTGTTTTTGTTTCCATAATTAATCCTTTTTAAATAGATCTATATGTTGATTATAATGCATAATAGAGTGCTCTCCCTGTGATGGGGAGAGCACTCTATATATATTAGATATCCACCGCAACATTGATAGCATCGAAAGTAAATGTCACTGCATCTGAAGTGAGTACTGCATTACTTGCTGGATATGTGATGGAGGGTGTGGCAATGATATAATGTGGTTTAATAGTAATATTGTATTGATTAACACTGACACCTCCAACTATAGACCAATCATTGATAGCCCAATTATTGCTAGTATCAAAACAATGTTCATATGTAGCAATACCTAAAGTCACTACTGTATCTACAGCCACTTTTGGAAAATATATAGTGATATTCTCATTGGGTAATATTTCATAATTTTTTGATATACTTAAACCTGTCAATCCAGCACCATCAATAAACCATATGTAATAACCTCTAATTTGATCAGTATCAACACCATCAGCACCACCAGTCATCGAAACAGTCATTGAATTATTACCAGTTATAGTTGTTATTATACCAGTTACTGTGGGTGCGATTGGATAAGTGTTGATTTTACGAACAAATGTTTTTGTAGTAGTTTCTAAACCGTCTGTTGCAGTAACAGTAAATGTAATAGTATCACCACGTACAGCACTGTTCGGTATAGTTATATTGAAAGTTTCATCATTTATTAAATTAAGCGATTTTGAAAAACCTATATTCGGATAAGTTGTAGAGATATTGTAAGTTATAGTCTGATTGGTACTATTAATATCAGTTATTCCACTGATTTTACATCCAGAATATATACCACCCCACCCACTATTTCCACTACCTAAAGGTACTAAATAATTTGGTAAATTGAAGATAGCTGAACTTAAATCTGGTAAACTATTTACAAGTGATGTGACTATTTTAGTAGCAACTTCACAATAATCAGATACTACAATAGTGAAACTGACTGTAGTATTTCTGGTAATGTTATTACCAACAGTCATAGTGAATGACTGTCCACCAGGTATTGCAGTAGTATTAAAATCATGAGAAAAAGTAATATTTGCATCATTAGCATATAACCCATATTCTACAACAGATTGACCAGCATCAGATGAACTACCACCTGTGATATTTAAAGTGTATATGCCGCCGGGTTTAATAATTGGAGGTAAATTATTAATGACTGCACCACTTGCATTTGGTACCGTATTTATAATAGAAGTAAATGTGGTGTTGACAGTTTCTAATCCATCAGAAATGGTTACTGTGAATGTAATTGTACTACCACGGGTAGCATCACTAGCAACAGATAAAGAAATATTTTCACCACTAGTGATATCAGTAGATTTGGATAATATCACTTTGGTAGTACTTGGTACAATAGACATTTTCAATGTTTGATTATCAATATCTGTAGCAGTGGCTGAAATTGAATAGGTTGCACCAGGTACCAAATATGGAACAACATTGTGTGTAATAGCTGTTGAAGGTAAGGTATTAATTTTAGTAGTGAATACTTTATTGATGGTAGTTAGTCCATCACTAACAGCAACTGTCACTGTTATTATTTCTCCACGTGTGGCAGATTCACCTATAATGAGATTTATGCTTTCACCTGAAGCTATTCCGATATTTTTAGAGAATGTGGCATATAATTTATTTGAAGAGATTGAATATGTGAGTACTTGCCCATCGGGATCAGTAGCACCAGATATAGAAAAAGGTACAGTGCTGTTGGGTTTCACAATACTTGGAATTGTAGTAATAAGATTAGTTATTACAGGAGTATTATTGATCTTAATAGTTTTAGTAATACTCGATGTTTCAATTCCATCATTTCCAATAATCGTAAAAATAAGTGTTGTGTTTTCAGCGATATCACCAATAATTACATCAAATGATTCGTTATGCATTAAACCTGTATTCTTTGAAAATGATACACCAACAGTATTGCAACTGATTGAATAAGTCAATCCACCAATAACAGTCACATCAGTCATTCCTGAAAGGGTAGAAGTATAAGAAGTATTTGGTTTTACTATATTGGGTGTATTGAGTATTACATTTGACATATTGGGCAATACGTTAATAAGTACACCCATTGGTGAAGGTGTTGATTCTAAACCATCACTAGCAAAGATAGTAATATTAGGTGAACTACCACGAGTGATATCATTAGTTACAGTCATGGTGATTTCTTCATCTGGTGCAATATCTGTAGTTTTGGAAAAACTTACTTTGGGGTCATTGCATACAATAGAATACAAGATAGCTGTCCCATTTGGGTCATTGAATCCAGAAAAAGAAAGTGGAGTAACTGTACCGGGGGCTACAATAGAAGGAATACCTGCCACCAAATCACCAATAGGTAGAGTATTTATTGCAGCGGTAAACGTATCTGTATTATATTCAAGCCCATCAAAGATCGTCACCGTAAAGATGATGGTCTTTCCACGAGTGATACCAACCTGTGGTGTAATGGCGAAAACTTCATTAATTGCAATACCAGCACTTTTAGAGAAATGTACATTTATATCATCACTCGTAATTGAATATGTGAGAGTTTGATTAGACTGTTCATCAATACTGGATACTGATACATTATAATCTTGTCCAGGTACTAATATTTCAGGTAAATTTTCAATTATAATACCTTCGGGCAATGTATTTACAGTGATAGGAAAAGTTTTATCTTTTGTAATATATCCATCATGTACAGATACTGTAAATATGACAGTGCTACCACGAATAACATCAGAATCTATTGACACAGTGAGTGCTTCATTTTCAAGAATATTGTTATCTTTAGAAAAAGTGAATTTCGGATCAGAAGATACAATACTGTATGTGAGTACTTGCCCATCGGGATCAGTAGCACCAGATATACTGAATGGTACAGTACTATTGGGTTTCACAATAGTGGGTAAGTTTAATACCATATCGGTGATTATCGGTAATTGGTTGACTTTAAAAGTCTTTGTAATCGATATACTTTCCACACCATCAGAAATATCAACAGTAAAAGTAACTATAGTTCCCAGTGGAATAGTTTCAGTGATGGTCATCATAAATGTTTCATTGGGTACCAATTTTTCAGATTTAGAAAATGACACATTTAAATTATCAGCACTAATGTCATATGTGAGGTTTTGATTATCCACATCTACACTAGTAATATTCATATCCACAGTTTGTCCAGGGATTACATATTGTGGAAAGTTATTAATAGTAACAATGTTGGAAGGTAAATGATTAATAATAGATGATATAGTTTTTGATGAAGTTTCTAATCCATCACTACCTGTGATAGTAAAAGTGATAGTACTACCACGAACAATATTACCAACATGGATATCAAAGTTTTCACCGTTAATGAGATCTGTAGATTTGGAAAAACTAATATCAGAATTATCACAAGTGATGATATATTTAAGATTTGTTTGACCGGGAGTTATATCTGTGATACCCGAAATGTGTACATTATTGAGAGTGATATTTGGTGCAAAATATTCAGGAATGACTGCCGTAACATTCGTCATATCTGGTAAAGTATTAATATATGTGGTGAATGTATCCTTAAATGCAGATTCTAATCCATCTGATGCAATGACTGTGAAATAAATATTTTCACCACGGATGATTCCGCTACCAATTGACATAGTAAATGTTTCACCTTCAATTAATCCAGTTGATTTAGAAAAACTGATATTTGGATTCACTGTTTGAATGGTGTATGTGAGAGTAGAACTATTAATATCAGTAGCACCAGTAATGTTAAGTGTATAATCTTCATTGGGGATACAGATAGTTGGGAGATTATTAATATTGAGTGCAGAGAGATCGGGAAGATTGTTGATTAAAGTACCACGAATGTGTTGATTGGTTTCTAATCCATCACTACCTGTGATAGTAAAAGTGGGATTTGTATTGCGTGCAGTATTACTAATAATAGTATCGAATGGTTCATTAGACGTGAGATCCGTAGACTTAGAAAATGTAATGGTAGGATCATTGCAAACAATAGAATATGTGAGTGGTTGTGCATGTGTATCAGTAATACCATTTAATTTAGTAGAATATGTAGCATTGGGTTTTATAATATTTGGTAATGAATAAGATATAGCAGTCATATTAGGAATAGTATTTACTTCATATACCAGTGTTTTATTAACAGATTCCAATCCATCCATGACGGTCACAGTAAATGTAACAGCACTACCACGAGTAGTGTTGGTAAAGTTAACAATAATAGATTCACCGGGATCAATATCATTTACTTTAGAAAAATTGACACTCAGATCACTACTAACAATAGCATATTTAAGAGTTTGGGAATTGATATCACTACCACCATTTAAACTAATTTCATAATCAAAATTGGGCTTTACAATAAATGGGAGATTGTTTATAATTACATCAGTAGCTATCGGAAGTGTATTGGCTTCAGTGGTAATAGTCATATTGGTGGTCTCTAATCCATCAGAAATAGTCACAGTTAATGTGATGGGAGTACCACGATCAATGTTGTTAGCTACTAACATGGTAAATGTTTCACCACTGGTAATATCAGTAGATTTACTAAAAGTGATACCAGTATTATTACTAGAAATACTGTAATGTAAATCTTGTACAATGTCCATATCGGTAGAAATAATAGTAATGGGATAATTTTGTCCAGGGATTAACAAATCAGGTACATTATGTGATATCCCAATTGAAGGCAGTGTATTAATAACAGAATAATATTCTTTAGTATTGGTTTCTAAACCATCAAATGTGGTGACAGTGAAAGTAATGGTGCTACCACGAACTATATCAGCAGCAAAGCTAACATCAATATTTTCACCATTAGCAATGTTAATATCTTTAGAGAAAGTCACTTTAGGATCATTGGCTGCAATAGAATATACTATTCCTGGGATAGTCAATGTGGTATCAATAGCACCAATAACAGTAACAGTATGTGTACTATTGGGTTTTACAATGGAGGGTACATCAAAATGAAGACCTGTAAGTATTGGAAGAGTGTTGACAATTGACTGTTTTATTGTGGGTGCACTATATTCCAAACCATCCGATCCAATGATGGTGAAATTTACGGTATTTCCACGGGTCACATTACCAGTAGTGATAGTGAATATTTCACCTTCTGTAATACCTGTAGATTTGGAGATAGTGATACTACCATCATTAACTGTGATTCCATATGTAAGAGTCTGCCCACCAGAGGTATCAGTGATACCAGTAAGAGTTACATCATTATACATCGTATTTGGTTTAATGATATTAGGGAGATTAAAATTAATATCTGACATGTTGGGTAAAGTATTAACATATACATCAAACATCTTTTCTACAGTTTCAAGACCATGAGCTTTTACAGTAAATGTGACTGTAGATCCACGAGAGATATTTGTATTTGTGGTGATCTGAAATGATTCACCATCACTAAGACCTGAGGCTTTAGTAAAAGTTATCATGCCTTCAGGAGCATTGCTGGAGATATCATACACCAAAGGTACACCACTGTCATTTTCTGTACCATTAATATTAACCATATAGGGAGTATTTGGTTTTACAATAGTAGGCAATGTATTGATTTGTGTATTGGTCATATCAGGTAATACATATGCGTGACTCGTAACATTAATATCGATAGATTCCATACCATCAAAGATAGTCACTTTAAACAATACAGCATCACCACGAACAATATCATCACTTGTAAAGATGGTCACTGATTCATTGGGAGAAATACCTGTAGTTTTAGATAATGTTACTTTGGGATGTAAAGATATTACAGTATATGTAAGTGCTTGTCCATCGGGTTCAGTAGAAGTAAATACACATGTGGTATTTTCACCAGGAATGAGGAATGTAGGAATTGTATGTATTAAATCATTGATAGGGAGTTGATTTACTTTAGTGGTGATAGTTTTTTGGATGGTTTCTACACCATCAGAAATGTCTACTAAAATATCAATAGATTTACCACGCAGAACATCATTAGTGACATTCATCTGTACTGGATCATCAGGATGAATATTGGTTGAAGGATTAAAAGCAACATGTGTATCATTAGCTAACAGCGTATATGTGATTTCTTGTTCATCAAATTCATTAGAATCAAAAGTAAGATCATACGTAGAGTTGGGTTTGATATAATCTGGTATGTTGTGAGCTAATACGTTAGATGGCAACATGTTAATTCTAGTAGTAAAGATCTTTGGTACCACTTCAAGACCATCAGTAATTAAACAAGTAAAAGATACGATATTTCCACGGAGAACATTATTATTTACAGTGATAGTAATTTCTTCATCAACATTAAGATCGAAAGATTTATTTAAAACGATGTTGGTGGGATCATCAGTAATAATAGCATAACTAATCAATTGACCATCAACATCATTGACTCCAGAGATTTTGAAATTATAACTACCATTAGGTTTAATGTATTCTGGAAGAGTAGAGTTAATATTTGTGATATCAGGGAGTGTGTTAATTCTAGTAGTAAATATTTTATTGACAGTAGCACCAACACTATCAGTGACTGTCACTGTGATACTGACTAAAGTACCCCGATTAATATCCTGTGGCACAAACATCGTGACGGTTTCATTATTATCAATATTGATATTTTTAGTAAATGTAATAGTGGGCTGGTTGGTAGTAATGGCATATTTAAGAGACAATCCTTCTGGATCAACAGCACCAGAGATTGTAAAATCGATATTACTGTCTGGTTTTATGATAGTTGGAATAGATGTTGTGAGAGAAGTGATATTGGGAAGTTGATTGATCTTAGCTGTATTGAATGTACGAGTACTACTACCCATATAGCTATCAATAGCTATTACATCGAACACGATAGTGCTACCTGCGGTGGCACTATCAGCTACAATGATAGAGACTATTTCAAGTGGATTGATATTTTCTATTTTAGAGAATGTAATATGTGGATCTGTGGAGACAATATTATATTTGATATTGTGACCATCGGGATCGGTGGCACCAGATAATTGAAAATTGGTGCTAGTGTTTTTAGCTACCAAGTTAGGAAGAGTACATGTTAAAGTAGATATATCGGGCAGTTGGTTGATCTTCAAACTAAAAGATTTAGTAGCCATACCATCTTTAGTATCATGTGCAGTCACTAAAAAGGACACAGTACTTCCACGTTCAGCATCATCGGCAAGAGTAAATGAAATATAATCATTTTCTATGATACCAGAAGTTTGATTAAACACTAAACTTGTATCTGAAATGGAATATAAAAGACTATCTCCATAAGGAATATCAATATCAGTAGCTCCAGAAAAAGATATTGAGATGGTGTCTCCAGGATTAGCATAAAGTGGAAGACCATTGCATATTAAATTAGTGAGATCTGGTGCAACATTGTTGGTGATAGTATATTCTACCATGGTGGGAGGTGAAATATTGTTGACTTCATCATAAGCATAAAACGTGATCACCTGTTTTTCAAATCGGTCACCCACTAAAGCTATTGTAACTGTAGCACTATTGTTAATAACCTGGGGCTCTTCTATGGTAATGACAGTATCATCAGATTTAATGATCTTAAATTTAGTAATACGGGTACCCACCAGCAAAGGTGTGGCTGTCAAAGTGATCATATATTCTTCTTCAGATTCTACTGTAAGAGGACCACTGATGATGGGTTTTTCAATAGCTATAGGGATCTTAGCTACTTCAGCACGGATATCAGGGTGTGCTTCTTCACTAATATTGTGTGTAGCAACATAAGCAATATTGGAACGCAAAAGGTTACTGGTATTTTCAATTTCAGCACTCGTAACAACTACTTGGTCAATTGCATCCTGCAATGTCTTGAGATCATCAGCTGAAGGCATATGTGATACTCCTTTAAGAGTAGATTTTATCATGTATGTAGTACGATACACGCAGACTATAAGATGGAATTTAGATATATCACTACAGTTGTTATTATTGTCATTTCCATCCTATAGTCTTTAGATACCATCACCTCTAGGAGGATCACATATATGGCTACGCCCTCTGGTACTCAATTTCAAGTAGCTACAGATAGTAGCTTTGCTAATAAACTCATAGACTACTCTGGTGCATACAAGACGAGTCATGTGACTGCTAGTGGTACGCTCACCAAAGGTGTCCCACTGTATAGCAGAGTGAGACATGCTAGTGTAGAGACGAGCTATAGTGACTGGAGCAGTACAAAGCAGTTTAGTATAGCGAATTATGTGAAAAAAGTAGTTTATTTTAATAATGTTGTTGGGTATCTGTTATATTACCATATTTTTACACAATCATTTGACTCAAATTCTAATCTTTTTTATGTCTTTAGATCTCAAACTGATGATTCTTGGAATATTGTAAAATTAAATAAAAATTTCAATATTCAAAAAGTATTGACAATAATTAATCCTAATCAAATTTTAGCAAATTTTTGTATAGATGCATCAGATAATGTAATTGGTGTTTTTCGTAATTATGATTCCAATACAACAGCATATTATCCAACTATAGTCAAATATGATAATAATTTGAATGTACGGTGGTGTAAAAAAATAGTGTTTTTAAATAGTGAAATATCATCAATGCAATATAATTTTATTTATACCGATGGTGATGAAATAATAATTGGGATACAAAGTAGAAACATTGCTAACACTCTTTTTTATTCACATTTATTGTGGGTGAATACCAATGGTGAAGTGATCAAGTGTGGAATTCTTGGTGGTGGTTATCACAACGATTTTAAAGTTACTTCAATTACAAAAGACAATCTTAATAATTTTTATATTAGTTCAGCATACACAGTGGGTGTTGCACAAAATGGTGGTCAAGTGTCTGGTGGGTGTCTCATGAAAATAACAGATACAAATTCACTCATGTGGGTGAACTCATCGAATCCAAATATTAGCACAACTAATTTTTCCTTTCATGTAATTTTAGGATCTACAATTATAGTCTGCGATTATTCTTATATAACTTGTATAAATAATATCACCAAAGATGTCTTGTGGCAAAAAACCATACCATATGGTAGATTTGGTAATATGTTGGTATATTCTGAAAACATCTATATTCTATATGTAATTTCGACAAGTGCTGCCGGTGTTATTAAAATGGATATGAATGGAAATGTCCACTGGATACGTAGTTTTAAAGTTAATAATACTGGGGTTGTACCAATAAGTCTTGGTATTGATAATAAGACTGGTACTATTTGGATTAATGGCGCATTAAATTATAGTGGTACTTCTGGTTATTTTTGGGGTATGGATCCTGTCGATGGTGCACCAATTGGTAATTTTGTTACAAACAGTACTTTTGCATTTGATACATTCACATCTATATTAAATGTTAGTGGTGAAGGATTATATGATTTATCAAGTACTTTGGGATATCTTAATGTTACTAACACATCCACAGTAGTCAATACAATCAATTTCGATTATAATTTGTTAGGAATAACAGACACTACTGCTACAACACAGATCACTACAACAGTCTGTGATTATTGAGATTGGGTGTCATAGTGGGTGGGGCAAAATGCCCCACCCACTATATTTCATCATATTTAAAATCAGATATATGGATTTATTTATGTGGGGATTAACACAATAATTGGAAATCAGATGTCAAGGACTAATTACCCAGAGCGTCTTCGTTTGGCTATCATCAATAAACAACTCAACATCCCACTATATTCAATCTCTGGTGAACTTTTAGCTAGTAGCTATACCCGTATAGTTATTGGTGAAAGAGGGCCTTATATTGAATGTTTACCAGATACAATTATTTGGTTTAATTTTTATATACCAACTAGTCGCATATGGAAAGCCGATAGTGATATGGTAGATTATGTAGAGTATAGATCAAATCAAGATAATGTAAAACTCTATCTACAAAAACGTGAAGTCAACTATGCAACATATAAGATAAACTATGTCTATCTCTCTCCTTTTGATGTTTATTTTGATCCAGATGGAACTGGAAATTTGATAGTCATCATTGAAAAACTAAAGAAGAATATGTAATGTTTTACTCTAAACCTCAAATAGAAAATCACCTGTATCTTATACTCGGGAGGACCAAATCCATATGACACCATACCGAGATCCACGTGATATCCAAGAGTCCATCGTAGGACATATTCAAAATAGTTGCAATGATTGGCCAGGTAAAATATCTACAGTCATCTTTTTATCTGGGTGTAATATCTTTTGTCCAACTTGTCATAATTGGGAGATAGCACATCCTCAAGGAAAACTGGATAAAGTATTGCTAGATAATATCCTTATGTATATTCAAGCTAAAAGAAAATGGTTAGATGGAGTAGTCATTTCTGGTGGTGAACCTCTTATACACAATAATCTGTCTGATTTAGTATTCCAACTCAAATCTATCTCTGATCTCCCCATCAAATTAGATACTAATGGATTGGATCCCGATGCATTAGATGAGATATTAGCTACCCAGTATATAGATACAGTCGCTATGGATATCAAAGCCTATTGGGATAAATATCCAACAGTCACTGGATGTAAACAAAAGGATCCAGAATATTTTCAACATCACATTGAAAGATCCATCCAAGTCATACAAGCTTATCAAGATGTTCACCTCTATTTTCGGACTACCTTGGTACCAGAGATCAATGATCCAATTTATCTTGAACAAGTAAAGAGCATCATCCCGGCTGGGTATGTCCATAGGTATCAGACCTATAGACCCATTGACCACACCACTACCAAAGGATCACAGTAGTATGGAATCCCGTCAGATCGTCAAGCGTGATGGACGTATTGAATCTTGGTCCACACCTCGTATTGGTGATGCTATCTTTAAAGCATTCAAAGCTTCTGGTATCAAAGATCGAATGATGGCTGATAGACTCGCTAAGAAAGTAGCTGATAAAGTCTTTGAAGATGGTCGTGTCATGGTGGAACAAGAATTCGTACAGGATACAGTTGAATCTATTTTGATGAAATCGGGATTTGATGAAGTAGCTAGACGGTATATCATTTATCGTGAACAACGTAGAGCTATTCGATCAATGGATACTACATACATGCTTGATAGTAAAGAAATTATTGATAGTTATTTAGATGAATCAGATTGGCGTGTAAATGAAAATGCTAATATTGGTATGAGTGTATCTGGTCTTATTCTTCATATGCAGGGTGAGATGCAGAAAAAATATGTACTCAATAGTGTATATACTAAAGAAATTCGAGAAGCACATATGAATGGGTATTTCCATATACATGATTTATCATTCTCACTTGTCGCATACTGCTCAGGATGGTCATTTAGAGATCTCTTATTGGATGGATTTTCTATTAAAAATGCATGCGCTGCAGGACCTGCAAATCATTTTACTGCTGCACTCGGTCAGTGTGTGAATTTTCTTGGGACTTTACAAAATGAGTGGGCTGGTGCACAAGCATTAAACAATTTTGATACATATCTTGCACCATTTATTCGACATGATGGTTTGGATTATGAACAAACTAAACAGGCTATTCAGAATTTTATTCACAGTATTAATACTACTTCTCGTTGGGGAGGACAATGTCCTTTCACCAATGTCACCATTGATGTAACTTGTCCTGAACATATGAAAAATGAACCCGTGATCATTGGTGGAAAATATCAAGAATCCACCTATGGTGAATATCAAACTGAAATGAATATGTTCAATAATGCATTTGTTGAAATTTTAATGAAAGGTGATAATAATGGTTCAATTTTTTCATATCCTATTCCGACGTATAATGTTACTAAAGATTTTCCTTGGGAAAGTGAAGTGGTGACCAATGTATTGGGTATGACTGCTAAATACGGTATTCCTTATTTTCAGAATTTTATCAATAGTGATCTTGATCCTAAGGATATTCGTAGTATGTGTCCTCTCACTGGTGATACTAAGGTACTAGTCCGATCTACACGTAATTTTACACAAACTGCGGACATTAAAACAATTTATGAAAGGAGTGTTAAAAATAATTTAGTTTATGAAGTTTGGACACCCGAAGGTTGGTCCTTTGCACGTCCAGTAAAAATGCCCATGACAGATGTGTATGAAATTACTCTCAGTAATGGTAGTACAATTAAAATGGGTGAAAATCATCTTCAGCCGGTGCGTGGAATAAATCAACTGGAGATCTTGTCGGCAAAAGATCTTAAAATGGATATGTGGATTCCGTATAATAAAGATGTAATTCCGAATTATGGCTTAGGAAATTATAGTCTTGGATATGCAGTTGGTGCTTATCTTGGTGATGGTTCGCTTACCTCTAAAGGTATTCTTTATTCCTTGAATCAAACTACTAAATTAAAGACCGCTTATGAATTGGCTGAAATTTGGGCATTCTTTGGTTTTAGTTCTAAATTGATTCCTTCTACTGATGGTGAATTGTTAACACTTAGAATTAATGGCCGTCCATGGGATTTAATTTCTGATTATGTTGGTGGAGATGGTGCTATAACAAAATATATTTCAGATGCAGTGTTTGATACTACTGAAGAATTTAAATTTGGACTTATTGATGGTCTAATGGATACCGATGGATCTCGTGAAAAGAAACGTTTATATACTTCTTCTTTGGAACTTGTCAATACACTTAAAACACTCTTTACTCAGCTGGGAAAAAAATGTCGACTGTGTTCAGTGGATACTCGTGATGGTAGGCTGGGAACTGCGCCAAATTATTGTTTGAGTTTTACAGATAGAACTAGTTATGGTAATATGTTTAATGAAGATTCTGAATACAATTATTATTCAATTGTTAAAATTGAAAATTTAGGAAAACTTAATAATGAAGAATTGTATTGTTTTGAAGTGGCAAATGCTGATAACTTATTTATGTTGGCTGACGGTATGATTACACACAACTGTCGATTGTCTCTTAACCTCAATGAAATTCGTAAGAAGACTGGTGGGTTATTTGGTGCTGGAGATCTGACTGGTTCAGTTGGTGTAACAACTCTCAATCTTTCTAAATTGGCATATCTTGCTCAAGATGAAAATGAATTTATGGATCTCATTACTGAATATGCTGATTTGGCTAAAGAATCTCTTGAGATTAAACGTAAATTTGTGAATAAACAATTAGAGTCTGGTCAGATGCCTTGGACTAAGAAATATCTTAAAAATGGATATGGTGGACATTTTTCAACTATTGGCATTAATGCTGGACACGAAGCATGCATGAATCTTATTGGTAAAGGCATTGAAACTAAAGAAGGTACTGAACTCATGGTTCGAGTATTACAGCATCTTAATATACTTACCAAACAGTATCAAGAAGAAACTGGTAATCTCTATAATCTCGAGGCTGCACCTGCAGAAGGAGTAAGCTATCGATTGGCTAAACTTGATAGAGAACTTTATGGTAAAAATATTTATATCAGTGGTAATGAAGAAACGCCATACTACACTAATTCTACAAATCTCCCCGTGAACCACACCTCTGATGTATTTGAAGCATTGGAACATCAAGATAAATTACAACCTTTATATTCGGGTGGGACAGTTTTTCATTCCTTTTTTGGAGAAGCTATGCCCGATGTAGAATCAGTAAAAAACTTTCTAATCAAAGCTATGTCTATGACTAAGATTCCATATATTTCTATTACACCCACTTTTAGTATTTGTCCTGAACATAAATATATATCTGGTGAACATTTTGAATGTCCCAAATGTGGGTGTGAGACTAGCGTATATTCAAGAATCGTTGGCTATTTCAGAAGTATTTCTCGTTGGAATGTTGGAAAAAAACAAGAATTCAAAGAAAGAAAAACATATGATATTGATTATACTGAGTTGAATTCTGAAATGAAAAATAGCACAGTCAACGAAAAGTTGGAAGTCTAATATAGAGTGGGGTGGGCAGTGGCCCACCCCACTCCATTTACTTTTTAAACATATATTATTTTAATGTATCCATAACTAAAATTCCTGGAGGAATTTGTATATGCGGGCTATTTATAATGAAGATATGGATTTCTTTGATAAATCCATATCTGATGAACAGTGGTTTCTCAATAAAATTTTAGAAGGAAGATTTGAATTATTAGAAAATGATACGGTGATCTATGATAAAGTAAGAAATACTCACAGAAAACCTGGAATAAAACATAATGGTGATACTCCATCCGTCCGGTATAAAGTGTATGATATTAAAATTGCATCCCCACAACGTGGTAAGAGATCAATTTATCTTCATAAATTTGTATTTATATTTTATACAAAAAATATAGTACTAAAAAATACTTATTTAAAGTTTAAAGATGGGAATATTGGGAATACAAGTTTTGATAATTTGGAATTAGTATATAAACGAAAAGAAAATGATGATTTTTATAATGATGAAATTTCTGCAAAGCAATGGTTTTATTCTGAAATTATAAAAGATCGTTTTGTATTATCTGAAAATGATACTAAAATATACGATAAGGTGCGAGATAAATATGTCATACCTGGAGAATTTTCAATTTATTATAAAGACAATAAACGCAAAAAGAATTATCTTCGGTATTGCGTTGATTCTAGTATTCCGTATTATAAAGAACGGTATATTCAATTGCATCAATTCGTTTGGATGTATTATCATAAACAATTGATACCTGAAGGACATGAGGTACACCATAAAGACGAAGATAAACACAATAATTGGCATGGAAATTTAGAACTGATATCTAATTTTGACCACATGCGACATCACAACAACAGTACAGAACGTCGACAAAAATTGACATCTCCTGAAAGTATAGCTCGACAAGTGAAACATAGACTATTATATCGAATGTTAAAACATAAGTATTGTTTTTCTGAAAAGAAGCTTTGTAGTAAGTGTAAAAGGTTATTACCATTTATACGTTTTGATAAAGCAAACGAACAAAATTATATTTTAAAGTTAGAATCACTATGTAAAGAATGTAAATATATTTTATATGGGGACAATAAAAAGAACATAGACCGCTATCAATTCCCATCCGGGGTTTTATCAGATAAAATTGTTCTTGATATAAGATTTTTATTTAACATTGTAAATCAATCTTTCTATCTTGTACAAAAGAAGTATCCTAACATTTCTAAACAAGATCTTAAAGATATCATTCTAGGTAATACATACACTCACATAGATACACTTCATGGTATCCACGATACTCCTTATAGAAATGAAAAATATATCAATCAAATTGAACACTGTCATATACAACATGCATACAAACAGGCTGATTTCACTCCAGAAGAGTTATCCAAGATCTATGGAAGATCATTAAATGAAATTATCTATGTACTTACCGTAGGAAGGTATAGACCAGAAATAGAAATGGTAATGGATGTGCAGAAGTATGTGAAACTATATAACGGGATATATACACAGCGTGAAGAATATATAATTGATTTCAATAAACTCAAGGAACGTGATATTAGTATCCCCACCAATGTGGTAGCTGGTGAATTAGTTTAAGTATAATAGTATTACTACTATCACACACCCGGATATCCGGGTGTGTGATAGTCCCTAATGCTGTTCATTATCATTTAAAAAATATATTAGTCATTTGTTGGGTACTAAATTTTCAACTCAGAGGTGGGGTGTATGTCATTGAGTAAGTTAACTAGAGATTGGTTATGGTCTATGTTTATTGCAAGAATATTCTTTGCCTATTCATATACCATTTCTACGGTGTATCTTTGGAATCATTTGGAGTCTAAACATAACGCAGTAGCTGGTATATTGGCTGCAGGATTTGGTACTGTTGCATCACAATTTTGTTTAAATGGTCGCATCCGGACATGTATCCTAAAACATGGGATATCACTCTTACTGATAATAACAGCCATTGATGCTGGAACAGAATTGTTCTTATTGGTGAGTCCATTTACTAAGTTGATTGGGGATGTGATAGCTGGGCCATTTACATATCAGATCCTCAAGATGTTGGTGTTGGAACGTAAAAATGTTATCTATCAAAATCCTGAAGATCGTATCTTGTTTGATGTAAAATTTGATAAATACACCAATTTGGCCTTGGTGGTTGGATGTGTTGGGGTATTGTGTTATTCTCCAGATATTGAAGTAGTGGTAGGTATCTCTGTGTTAGCAAATGTGCTACAATTTGGGTTAATGGTTTGGAGATTTAAACTATGTGATAGATACATGTGTCACCATGGATTGGAATTTGCCATAACACGGTAGATGATGTGGTGGGTGGGGGATATCCCCCACCCACAATGATGGGGTATTTATTTTTTTTTATAATGCCGATTGCATAACTAATCTATTTAGTTTATAGTCTGAAATTATATATGTCCTAAATCTAATATAGTCCAAATGATATGGGAGGACATCATGATTAGATTTATATTCAGATTGCATATAAGATGTAATAATCAATGCTTGATAGTGGAAGATACATTGGAAGAATTTTGTAAAGCATATTTAAATCATACTGATGAATCATTAAAAGAATATAAAGAAAAACATTGGACTGATTTTGGACAAAGCCTGTTCAATGATTTTATTTTAAAGTTAAGAACAAACAATGGAATGTATACTGGATCTCAATCTCATCACTTAAAGGTATATCATTTAGAATTATTCACTATTAGACAATATGAAGAATATCGACTTAACAAGATTGCTGAAGAATTTATACCACCAACCAATGTTTCAAAATTGTGGGATGATGCACCCACACAGGAGGAATCATAATGACTACAGATAAACATCCCACAGTCCAAATGTTTGAAACATCTGATGCTACTATGACCAATGCACCCAATGGGTATCTCATCATCCGTGAAAAAGAAAGCGGTAGTCTCACTGTACAGTGGTTTAATCCTGGTACTGAAAAAGAATTGTTTCAGATGATGAAAGAAGAAGTATTGAAACATATTAAAAAGGGTAATCGTATCTTGTCTGGTGGAAAATATCAAATTTGGGGTGTAGCCACTAAGAGTTTTAAAATGTATAATCTCAATTTAAATGTCCCCAGTGGGATTGTTCCAATTGATCATAGTGTTAATCTTATTCCTAAGAAAGATGATATCTTGAAATTGAATCAACATGTTGGTGACATTATACGGAATAATGTATTCAGTAGCAATGATGAAGATTTTCAATCAGACCTCGATACTTTGAAAGTGATCATTGATAATCACCAAAAAGATGCTAAATTTATGATAGGTCTGTCGGAAGAATAAATCTATGATATTAACAAATCTTACAAAAAATCCATGTATTCAATGTGATCATTGGAAACGTACGAAATATAATAAAGGTATTAGTATATCAGAATTTGGATCATGTGCTTCAAATAGAGTGATCAATCTTACTAAAGATGCGGATATAAAAGATATTTTTGCTCCAGGATCATTGCAGTATATCGGTATCTCTTCAGATAACGATTGTGAAGTATTGCTTCGTACTCATGCATGGTTTGGTTGTAGTAATTATGGGCTTATCAATGGTGATGAAAATAGAAATATGATTAATTGTGTTACTAGATACCCGAGACTGTTTGAAGATAGCATCATTAAACGTGAATTGTTAAATGGTGTGATGTATAAGTATCTTTATGCTGAAAAGAATAGAGCTGTAGTAAATTTTCAAGATAATGTGGTCATTGAATTTCATGTCCTGAAAGAAGATTGTGGTCCAAAAGAATATGAATTATTTTTAAAGATGCTTGATGAATGGAAACAAGCCACACATATCTTTACACCAGAAGAATTGAATAATGAAGAAAATATAGAACAAGAAAAAAATAGACCATACAACACCATGGGTTTATCGTATTTTATTAAACATATTGCAGAACCCAAATATGCCTTAGATATATATGATCTTAAACTTACAGAATACTATCTAGAAAGTAAGTACAATCAGCAACTCCTTTTTGTACGGCTTGAAGGTATCTTTGGTGGATGCAATTCGTGATAGGTGGGTGTACCCCATGGGGTACACCCATCATCATGTTAAATATATATTACTTTTATGAATCAGTAATTTATTTCAACTCTATGGAGGAAAGACTATGGTTAATCAAGAAGAGAATGTGTTGAGTCCGGATGAACAATATAGAAAAGATATTATCACCTTTGTTAAATTATTATGTGATCAGAAAAAATTACTTACTTTTAATTTTACATATACCCTTGGTGTGGATGATTCTAATGTAAATGAAATTTTAGAATTTGTTTCTAAGGTACCAGATTCACTTAAAGAAATGTTTCAGATTGATATCTTAGAAGAAAATTGTCACAAAAGAAAAAAAGATGATGTGGATATTCATACAGGACAATGGTGCATGGCCAATATGGAGACACTTTTTAACTATGTGAGTAAGTGTCAACAGGAAATGAATGATACAATTATTGCTATGTTAGAAACTATTGCTGTGGAACATAGGTGATCTAAACTTAAAGTTGTTCATTAAAGGAGAACCCCATGGCAGAACAACTTATCGTTCGATTGACTGGTATCATTGACGATAGTGCAGTGGTGCTGGACTTTACTATTGAAGATCTATTAAAACGTATGTGTGAATTTACTGATGATTATATTCTTGAATCAAAAGCTGAGCATGATGATGGTTGGAATATGTTAGCCACTCTTACACTATGCAATGGTTTTAAAAAGAGACCATTGATGGTACTAAGTCACAGACATATACCAGATCCAATTCCATCTGATCAAGTGGGTGAATATGTTAAAAATTTCTTTATTTATGAACTGCTGATGTTTATCCATGATGAATCTGAAGAATCTTTACGTAAAGATGATATATGGTGTATTGTACGATTCCCGCATCATAAGGAGAATCCATATGTCCAATAAAAGACATCTCATGCTTAGAGATAGAGCTGTTGGTAATAGCTTTGCTTTAGTATATTCTGCATCAGTAGATAAACATAAAAGTGATTATGAATTTTATTGTGCTGCACAAGAAGAATTGGAAATGATGAGAAAGTTTCCGACTGTAGTCACTTGTATGTTTACAACAAAGATAATGAGCTTATGTGAAGAAGCTCCAGATACTCCATGGAAAAAATATACTCAAGGTATGCGTGAACACTTTATCATTTATCCCGATGTAAAGACTATTCATGTTTTTGATAATATTGGATATCATAAAGATTGGTTTAGTGATATCACAAAATGTATTTATACTTTGAATAAAAATGGCATTGCTTATTATGTTGATTATTTGGATTGTCCAAATTACATTGATGAGTTACAAGAACGTTTTCATATTCTAGATAACTATTTTGAATCTTTAGAAGCTAGATGGAGTGATGTGCATGATCCCTGTGACTTGAGTGATAAGTTTGAAGTATCTGATATTCAACGTATCTTAGGTGAAATAGAATGAATAATAATGATACACATAGTGAAATGGTTCCAGCATATTGGGATAATTTATATGATACACTCTTTAGACCTAAGATATTAGAAGTCTATCATGATTGTTGTGAAGAACTTGAATTGGAGATCTTTCCAAGTGAAATATGCAAAAAGTTAAATGATACCATGAAATTATTAGAATATACTGCAGTACTTGGGATTGCTACATATCTAGATAGAATGGATAAACAAATAAAATATACTAAAGATATTAATTTCATCATGCCTGGTTGGTTATCATTTATTGGTGCTACAAATAAAGAAGATTATCCATCAAATACATATATCCTTTCAATAAATATTGTGAGTAAAGATATGCTAGAACATATATTTGTAACTGTGAGTATGGAATTTTATAAAGGTAGATCTGATGGTATGATGGAATTAGTCACCACACTTTATGAAGTTGTACCAGAATACGTCCAATAGAATTTAAAAGTTAATATCAATATGTCCAATTCAACAGCAAGTCAAATTAATTTATCTGGAGTGAATACTGATTTTGATGGAGATGAAATACTTTACATTAAAATACAAAAACCACGTAAATGGTTATCTGGTAAAGAAAATAAACGTATCCATAATAAAATTACTAAACGTGGTCGTCCATTTAATATTAAAAATATAAATAGATTTCCAAAGTTAAATTAATGGATAGGAGGAGGACCACCATAATGGTGGTCCTCCTATCTACTTTATATTTTTTAATAAAAGTACGACATTCATTACGCTATAAATATATATCATCTATGCGAAGACACATAGATGATGATGTCTCGGGGACTCGACATGATCATTTGTGTGAATCAAATCGAATATCATCACATGGTGTGATGAATACGATGGGTCATATAACCCAAATACTTTTAGTCTTAAACTTTCTCAGGAGTATACTCATGGCTAAGATCATCTTTCTTATCATGGTGTCAATGTTGTTAGCAGATCATAGCTTTGGTCAGACCAAAAACAATGATCTCCCCACAGTGGAAGAAGTACAGGATAATATCCAAAGATCTGGTAAGCAGTGGACAGCTAAACGCAATAGATTCATGGATATGAGTCAGGCTGAGATCGATGCCACACATGGAGCAGATGATTGGTCTACTCTCTCCAGAGATATGGATCTCAAAGGTTTAGAGGGTTCTCCATATGACAAAGATGTCACTGGTGTCCTCACTGATAATCCCCTTCCATCAGCACATGATTGGAGGAATCATAATGGAAAAGATTATACTACTCCAACCAAATATCAATCCAGCTGTGGTGCATGTGTCACATTTGCAACAGTTGCTATATGGGAAACACTCCTTAAGATTCAGTACTTGGATGAAAGACCTTCATTCAATCCGGATCTCAGTGAACAGTTTATAGTTTCATGTCCATTACCGAAATCTTGTTTTGGAGTCAATCCAACTTTTACAATACCGGATATGGTACAAAACGGTACTTATTCGGAGACATACATCCCATACATTGCAAAGCCAGTACCTTGCAGTGAAGTGACAAGCGGTGTTGATCTTACAAAGATTGGGCATTATCGTGTTATGAATTATGAACATGTGGTTGTGTATGAACCCGGTGGAGATGATGTGAGTATTGACATGTTAAAACGTATGTTGGTGGAGATTGGACCATTTTTCACAGTGATGATGCAATACGATGATTTCTATCTTTATGCGGGTGGAGTATATTCCACAACACCAACTGCGAGTTATCGTGGGCTTCATGCCGTCTGTGTGATTGGGTATGATGATGCTGAACAATGTTTCATTGTGAAAAATTCATGGGGAGATTGGTGGGGAATAAATGGTTATTTTAAGATAGCCTATTCAGAAGCTACAAAATTATCCCGTACTACATTTGGCTTAGATACATGGGCATTTTCTGGTGCTGTCATTGATCGTGAAGAACCAGAGCAAGAGATACCCCCAATAGCCAAAGTCATAAACTTTCCCACAGGTACAATATATGCACATGATCGGGTGTACAATGTAACTTCTGAACCAGCAACTGCAGTATCATTTGCTTTTCGTACTGATGGTGGTACCTGGAGTGAACAGATACCCATTTTAGGATCTTTGTGGATCTATGATCCCACTGATGGTCCACATACACTTGAAGTGATTACATGTAGTGTATCTGGTGCTTGTCAATCTAAAAATGATCCCACTACATATCATTGGATCAATGATACTACACCTCCAGAATTTATCAATATCACCAATCCACCAGCTGCTATCACTGATGTCACATCTTACGTATTCAATGTCACTGCGAGTGCAGATACTGTAAAATATATGTGGGCATCTGATTTAATAAGTGGCTGGTCTGCTATGCTACCAATATCAAATGCAACTATCACTTTAAATGATGTCCCCGATGGTAAACATTATATTATTCTGGTAGCCAGTGATGTAATCGATAATTACAGTGAGCACACTCGGGTGGAATGGACGGTATCGAGTAAAATCACAGCATTGTTAAGTGATCTCCCAAATATCAAAACTACAGATACTTCAACACGGATCACGGTATCTTCTAATTCATCAAAATACATTGGATATCGATATCGTCTTGATGGTAGTATGTGGTCTGCAACTGCAGATAAAGATACAAAGATACAGTTATCTGGGTTATCAACAGGTGTACATACTCTTGAAGTAATTGCAGTGGGGAGTGACGGTAGTATTCAAGATGAAACTGCTACTTCAATGTATGCTTGGATAATTGAAGAAGCCGCTGCAGCTGTAGCAGTATTGCAAAATCCACCTGATTCAGTATCTACCGCATCGAAATATCAACTGTATGTTGGTGGGGAAAATACCGTGGCATATAAATATTCTATCGATGGTCAACCTTTATCACAGGAGTATGATATCAACACACCTATCAATTTGACACTTTCATCGGGCCTGCACATACTCCGGTTGTCAGGAAAGAATAATGCTGGTGTATGGCAAGAAAGTTATACCACTAACAGTTGGACAGTCAAACGGTCTACTGTAAACCTTGGTGCAGTCTATCAGCTATTATTGAATTAATCTATGATGACATGGGGGACCATTCGGTCCCCCATGCCCTTACAAATGCTACTCATTTTTTTATAAATATATATCATAAAATTGAATGTGGATTAAAATCTGATTAACACTTTAACAATGAGGTAAAATGTTTTGGCTGGAAATTTATGTTCATTAATTGCTGTGACTGGTAAAGGCCGTGGTCCCCGTCAACCTGAAGTCAGGCCCGACACTGGACGTGAAGCTGTCATCTCCTTACATCAGCGTAAGGGGATGGTTACCTGCAAAGTGTGTAAGACACGATTTCCTCGATTTAAGATGAAGCATGGGTTATGCCCATTCTGTCATCACGACCGGAAACAGAAGATTGAGGATTGATTTTAGGGACCTGGGCAATGCCCAGGTCCCGTATCAAATATAGTAGATATCTTTTTATTAACAATGATTATGCTGATCATCTTTTTTCAAATATATATAATCAAAGTGAAGTCAATAGGATATCCCACTGACTAATCGTCTTAACATCCGAAAGGAGAGCATCATGGCTACTACCTTTACGGGACTCCTTGATCGTGAACCGATCGTCGGGGTCCTCCCCGAATTTTGGTGGCACGATGAGACCCGTCCTGGTTTTACCCTGGTGCTCGACCAGGATGTCCAGGACCAAATCAATACTGGAAACTGTGACTGGACAGCTATGGCTGACAGTCTTGGTGCCCAGGCTATAGGGGCTGCCGCATGAACACCTCCATTATCCCAATGAGGAGACCGCTCTCTTCTCCTCCCATGCAACTGAAAGAAGCTGCCAAATCCAGCATGAATCGACTCATGCTGGCTGAGATGACTTGTCGAAAGGCGGGTCATCGGATCCGGGTCCTACGAATAGCTTATCGCATGACCCGTGAGGACATGGCCCAGCGGGTGGGTCTTACCCCCAGTCAGATTGAGGAACTGGAAAGCTGCAAGGGGAATACTTGCAGAAATCTCCTCAAACAAGTGGCTTCCTTCTTCAAAGTGCCGGTCGACGAGCTGGCACTTGACTGTCAGTAGGGTCAATGGGATGGGTACCCCATTTGGGGTACCCATCCCATGTCACATGGTACTCATATTTTTTGATATATACATTATAGTTCTGATATCAATACAAAATTCCACGGAGGAACACATGCTTAGTGAAGAACAAAAACTCCCCATCTTCAACTATGGAAAGATCGTGGTATGGCGAGTATCATACTTCCGAAAGGATGATACTACGCTTCATGATAACCTTTTTACCAACCATGATTTCAGTCTGCAGTTTCTTGGTGGGGGTTGGCCACTCACTGAAAATGAAGAATTCCAGTTTATTCAAGAACTTCTCGGCACCAAACGGTGGTATCCTCAAATCAAATCTTATATCGAAATGGTCCGGATCCAAAAGATCCAACTCGACTTCGGTCGGGATGAAAATGTCAGATTCAAGGAAACCGTCACCATCATCGGCAACTGGACCCATTGATCGCATGCTAGTGGAGCAGCCCCATGTGGGGCTGCTCCCATCAAACATGTATCTCTACCTTTTTTTATTGGTATTTTGGTGCGATTCTATAGATCACATACATCCTCTCTAAGGAGATTTATATATGTTGACTATGCAGGACTTTTTCTTTGAATGTGATGATATTGAAACAAATATCATCTCCAATGAAATGTTTAACTATCCAAGATTTAAACTTAATTATCATAACTGGAAGTATTCCTTCTTGACTAATAATTTTTTTGACATTGGTACAATGCAATTGCCATGGGATGCTACGTATCATACTGCAGATAATTGGTTTGGTGGCGTACAACAGGACTATCCAAATATAGTCAATGATCCTTTTATCTCTAACGAAATGTATTATAAATGGATCTATCATCAAACTATATTTCAATTAAATGGTCCTATTCAATATGATACTAAATACAACTATTTGACTAGTGGGTTGTCTACTATCTTAAATGCATTTCGATCACAATATAAAGCACAGTTTCGATATCTTCAAAAATTAGAAGACACTCCAAGAAAGAAAGAATCTCTCACTATCATTAATTACAATCCTTTATTTAGATGTTACACATTTGGTGCATTGCAATATTTTAAGAAAGTAAATTTGATATTATCTACTATGTTTAATACAGTAGCTCACATGATTGATATGTATCCAGATAAACATCAATATATCTTGATCCCATGGAATAATGAAATCTATACTCAAGATCAATTTACACGTACAAAGAAAAAGATCGATATCTCTTCATTGAGAAATCCCAATAGTTTTCATTTTATTTTTATGGTCTATTTGATGAATTTCATTGATCCTAATACTGATCTTGGACTCTTTAATCAATATCCAGAAAAGTACTGGAAAGAAACTAATTTAGTATTTCGAAATGGTAATAAAGCCACTATCTTTAATTTAGAAGATCTCAAGACTCTTAATGATAAAAATAGAGCCTATCTCAAGGTAGTATCGCATCTCAATATCTTATCTACCATAGGGAGCAGTACTATAGTACTGGATACCTCTGAAGTAGATGGTATCTCTGGACCAACAGATCGTATCCCAGTGATCACTGAGACTAAATGTACTATCTCATTACCTGATATCACTACAGTACCTTTAGATAAGACTAATCCTGAAGTCACTGATAAATCAGAGAGTGTCTCTAAAGATCCAGTACCTATCGTAGATACTACACAGAGTATCATGCCTAGCAGTATCATTGGTACAACCAAATCAGTGATCCAAAAGACTTTTATCCCTATGGTAAAATCCACAGTATCTATTATGCCTAAAGTGATCTCTAAATCAGATACACCAAATCAAATATTAGAAGACACTAAACCTGTGATGAGAAATCTCATTCCACAATTAGCTTCTAATATCACCCAGATAGAATCAGAGACTGATCCCAATGTAATCAAACAGCGTAGTAAAGAATATTTAGAAGACATTGATGCACAAGCTGTAACATATATTGATAATAGAGAAGATCTCACCCCAAAACAAAAAGAAAGACTCAAGACTGTAGCAAAGAAATATAAACAAGTCACTATTGGTGAAGAGACTCTTCAAGATATCATCCTTAAAAACAATGATGTACTCATTGATGAAGATCCACCACAGTCTGTGATAGATACTTTACCTGATAAGACTATGGCTAAATCAAAAGCATTTCATTTTGATAAAGCTTATATCCATAAAACTATGAAAAAAGACTTAGCCAGCATTGCTGTAAACTTTAATAAACTTGGTATGTTTTTGACAGATATTAAGACTTCACAGACTATTAATGAATTGACACAATCTGAAGAATACACTTTTAAGTTTGAAGATGTCCAAGGTAAATCACATACTGTCAAATTCAGCGTGCCTATCATTGATAGTAATGGATATTGTTATATCAACGGTGTCAAAAAGTATTTGAAGAAACAAATGATCAATATCCCAATTTGTAAGATAGGTGAGAATAAGGTTTCTATGGTCTCCAATCAGAATAAAGTATTGATCTTGCGTAATGAAACTAAAGCTCATAGTTTTGATACACAGATAGATAAAATAGTAGAACTTGGAAAATCAGTACTTAATATAATCTATGGTACACTGGATCTCAATCTTTCTTTAGCTTATGAATATGTCTCCATTGCACAAAAATATAATACCATTACTATTAAATCACAAGATGGTAAATCACATACTTTATGTTTTGATTATTATAATAGATTTAAAGATATTGCTGATGTAGCACTACATTCTAAATTAGATGCATTGGAGAAACAATATGGTACACTCTTTGGTAAAGATGGTCATACTGGATATTATTTTATTGATACTAATAACTTAGTCAGTTTGATTACATTGGATAGAAAAGATATCACACCTTCAGATGTGGTATCTATTGTAGATATCTTTAAGACTACATATCCTAAAGAGTTAGCTAGTAAGATAGGTTTCATCACAGAATGGATAGATATTAACTTAGTCTCTAAACCTTTACCTGTTGGATTTATCTTAGCATACCGATATGGTCTAGTCAACATGATGGATCACCTTGGGGTGAAATATAAGCTCTTAGCTAAACGTGGTAATAGTGTGTTAGAAGAGAGTGAATTCTCAGGTGAGAATGTTATTTCTGCTACTGAGTCTTTTGATACTTTGACTATGGATAAAGTGATCAATATTGATACTCGTAGGAAATGGAAGATCGATGATGTCAAACATCTTGAACTTTTAGAAAAGTACAATATATCTAAAACTGAATGTATCATCAGTGGTAGTGCTGCTATGATAGCACATCGATATCCGAACTGTATCAACAATGATCTTGATATTGTGGTGACTGATAGAGTATATGCTAAACTTAAAAAGGATACTACAAATTTTTCAGTACATAAAGCACGTGATGGTATTGGTACTGATATAAAATTGGTCAGCAAAGATGAGAAACTTGAGATCACTAAATATTTCCATGCTTTATCTGAAGAATATACTTTTGATGTGGTGAAAAAAGAAAGTGTGAATGTCATTGATGAATATATGTTCACTGATTTGGATTTCTTATTTAAAATGTATACCAAACTCAATAGACCTAAAGATCAAGATAAGATCAAATGGTTGACGGAACATCAAGGTAAGACAGTAGCTGCCAATGAATCCCTGATATCACATGTGACTGATAAAATCATCTATATTGAAGATGAAGCACATCATTTGGTGAATGCTAATGAAGCACTCACTGTAGATAAGTACACTTACACCCCTGGGGATATAGTCATCAAATTCAAAGATTGTAATTTAGTCTTCAATAGGTATCCCATGTATCAATCTTTGATCATGTGTGGGCTCGATCATTTCAATACCCAAGCATATACCTTTGATGAATTTAATATGAAAGATGTATATTACTCACTCATGGAAGATAGGGGTATCAAATCTAACTACCTTAAAGCTGTTAATAGTTTCTTTGATCTCTTTATGGACCCTATCACCAAAGATGTACTTCAGCAGATGGGTGAACCAACTAATGTACAAGATCTCCTGATCAGAGCCAGTGTATTACTTACTACCAAAGATCATAAAGAGGCTTCATCTATAGCCAACCACCGTATCCGTAGCTATGAACAATTCAATGCTATCATCTATAATGAAATGGCTAGAGCCTATGCAGCCTATCAAGTGGGTAGAGGTAAAGGTAATACTTTCAGTGTGAATCCCAATGCTGTATTCCAACGTATCATCCAGAACCCATCATTCACTATCGTAGAAGATATCAATCCTATCCAGGAATTAAAAGAAAGAGCTGGATTTACTTTTGCTGGTGTGGGTGGTCGTACATCTGAATCTTTTGTAGTGGATGATAGACGGTATCCTGAAGATGGTATTGGTATCATCTCTGAATCTACAGTCGATAATGCTAAGGTCTCCATGAATGCTTATCTCACTGTTGATCCAACTATAGCTAATACTCGTGGTATCATTGATATTGAAGCTTTAAATAAATTAAGTTCTAGTAATGTACTCAGTGTCACTGCACTTAATGCACCATGTGCAATGCATGATGATGGAGATGTTGAATACACAGAAGATTCAGCATTATCTCTCTGTCCCACCAAATAGTGATATTTGGATGGTATCTCCCCTAATTGCTGGGATACCCTTAGAGCCATTCTACCTAAGCGGAGTGTGAAAACACACACGTGTCGAAAGACAGGTTGGAAAAGTGAATGGATTGGGTAATCAGCAGCGAAGTCCCTAAAGACACTATGTCCATGGGATGTGTTCAACGACTGACCGCTTATCACGGTGTACACACTGAGTGGTGTGGAAATGGGGAGCACCCCAAGTGGGTGAAGGTATAGTCTCATCTGCATTGAAAGATGCAGCAGTACAGTATATTTATACTGTACGGGATTGTAGGTAACGCTACAGTCCGAAGACACATGAGCAAACGCATAAGTTTTATATCTACCCAGATGAGTCATGTGGTGGCTACTAAAGACCTTGATCTTTGTAGAGTCCGTACTGGATATGAAAATATGATAGGACAACAATGTAGTAGTACATATGTTGGTATAGCAAAACAAGATGGTGTAATCACACAAGTAGATAGAGCTAATAATATCCTTAGAGTGGATTATAAAGATGGAACAGCTGATGTGTATAGTTTTGGTGAACAATACACCAATATCTCTGGTATGTATATTACACAACATCTCATTTGTGTCGTAGACCAGGGTGATAAAGTAAAGAAAGGTGATATACTCTGTTTCAATGATCAATATTTTAAAATGGATAAATATACTAAACAATTAAATGCTGGACATGGTGTGTTAGCTAAAGTGGTACTTATGGAGACCGATAATACACTTGAAGACAGTAATGCTATCACTAAACAGTTTGGTAAAAGACTTACCATCACACCCACACATACTCGAGATATTGTATTGACTAAAAATAGTGTGATACATCAATATCTTACAATAGGTACACATGTAAAGAATACTGATACTATATTGGTGTTTGAAGATGAAGATCTTGGCGATATGGGATCACTCACTGGTGGGGATATCTCAACTTTAGAGATGTTAAAGACACTTAATAAAAATATGCCTAAAGCTAAACATAGTGGTGAAATAGTCAAGATAGAGGCTTTTTATGCCTGTCCTATATCTGAGATGGGTGAATCTGTAGCTAAACTTGTCACTGAATGTAATAAATCTAAATTAACTAAATATAAGTTCTCTCGTGGTACCAATATGGAATATGATTATATTCCGCCCACAGTACTTCCTGAAAGGACTAAATATAAAGGTAATGAATTTGATAAGGATACGGTAGTCATTCAGTTTTATATCAAAGAGGATATAGCACATGGTGTTGGTGATAAAGCTGTACTTGGAAATCAATTAAAAAGTACCTCTAATGAAGTATTAGAAGAACCTATTCTTTCTGAATCTGGTATAGAGATAGATGTCGTATTTGGTACTGCTAGTGTAGCAAATCGTGTTGTACTTGGATGCTTTTTATCTGGTAGTGCATCTAGAGTATTGGAAGAATTACAATATCAAGCTGTAGATATGTATTTTAATTAACTACTGATAGAGATGGATGTAGGGGCATATGCCCCTACATCCATCTGCATTGAATATATATATTATTCACATGATACAATGTATTTATTTTTAAGGATCACTATCAATGATTTGAAATGGAGGTAAATCCATATGGGTAATGATTCAACAAATCATACAAAATTGATTCATAGTATATTAAATAATTTAGAAGATACTGCCTATGGTCAGAAAAGAGAAATGATGCATGAGTTATATAACACCGATATCTATTGCCCATCAATTACTCCAATGAAAATACCATCATGTAAATCAGGAGTATTATCTATAATGAAAACATTTCCACTAGATATGAATCTTGGTAAAACTCTATATTTCAATGAATTGGAGATACGTAAATATGAAGCTTTTGATAGTGATGTAAAGATACCAGAATCTATCACTGTAGGAAGCATTGCTTTATATTTATCTGAGAGTAAACAATGTAGTGTTATGGAACTTTACAGTACAATGGATCCTTATCAGAAATATAAATTAGCTATAGTGTTTAAAGATAATATGTTCATTGAACCATTGAAGATCTTTTTATTTCAAAAGTTATACAGTTATATGGGAGGGAGTCCATTATATCAGGATATACACAGTGTGTTTGGTAATGACAGTATCAATCTACGTGCGGATCCACGACATATATATGTAAAATGTAATAAAGATACAATAAAACCACATGAGGTAACTAAATATATTTATTATGATAAATCAAATACATCATCAGAAACATTGAGTGGACGTTGGGATGATACATCCAGAGTAGAGTATTTAAATTATAAACATGAATTGTATAAAGATGATACCTGCATACTACTTGAGATCTTACATATTGAAGATATAACTATATTGCATAAACATATGCATACATCTAGACAATACACAAAGTTAGATAGCTGGTTAGGTGTAAATCTCAATATACGGAGTATCTATGGGATATAGTGGATGTGAGTTATTAAAACCCATATCAAGTACAAATCAAGATTTGATATATCGACCATATTTAATAAAAATACAAGATATAAACAAAGAAATAAAAGAGATAGAAGAAATATTAGAATGTAATAGAAGAATATATTACGATCGGTGTAATGATGGTTTTGATAATAAAAGTCTTGTAGAAAATATTGATTTATTAGTTAAAAAATTAGAAAAGAAAAGAATTGAATGGTGTGAATATGACAAGAAAATCAAGGAGGTAAAATTAATGAGTGTGACAAATCACATGAAAGATGAGATCGCATATCCATTTGGTATTAATATCAACAATGCTATTCTCATAGATCCCATTGAAATCAGGAAATATGAATGCTTAGATACATGGTTGGCTATCCCAGATCAATTTGAAATCAAATGTATTGGTATGTATAGTACTAAAAATGGAAATAGTCGTGTTGTTGAATTGTATAATGGTACAGATATACTTAACAGTGAATACAAGATGAGTATTTTGACTACAGATGCAAAAGCTAATGCTATTAGAGAAATTATATTCTTTGAAAGAGCAGAGATCGGTAATGTGGTTACAGATATTGAACAATATCGTACATTACGAAAGATGTGTGGTGATGGATATATCACTTTAAATTGGGAAAATGATGAAGTGCCAATGGAACGTATTTATACTCGTATATTGGATAATCAAGATCTGAGTAAATCATCAGAAAAGACCATCTCTAATCATAAACTATTTTACAATAAAGTCATTGATCCAAAGAATAATAAAGAATATGCACATGAATGGAGTTTCCAATGTCCGATTGATAGTGTACCATATATCACAATGTTGTATGAAGATAAAGATACTCAAGTTGGTGAATTGGTAGAATTTGATTGTTTCAATTATAGAGAAGGATATCGCGGTAGCGATTTTAATGCAAGGCATGTAATTATTTGGGTGGGGGTAAAACTTAGTTTGACAAATATTAAAGGTATCTATGTTTAAGGAGGGATGATGAAAAAATATAGTTGGATAACTTTATTTATTTTATCAATAAGTCTCATTGCTAATATCACTTATGCTAAAGGTAGTAGTAGTAGTAGTAGTAGTTCTAGTGGAAGATCATCGTCATCATTTTCTTCTAGTAGTAAATCTAGCAGTAGCTTCAGTAGTAGTAGTAAACCAAGTACACCCTCATATACTTCATCATCTAGTAAACCCACTGGTATTACATCATCTAATTCAAGTAATACACCTAGCAGTACTATACCCAAGACACCAATAATTTATAGTAATACAACCAAGTCAACCACCATCTCTAGTGGTAGTAATAATACAATCAAACCAAATAATCCACCTAAACTCAATTATATTCAGAATGCAAATACACCCACTAAAAAGACTGAAGATGTGAAAAGTTATCGTACGGAGAAAGCTCGATATACTTTTAATACTTCAACTCCTCCAGTGACTACAAGATCAACTATCCCAACGAGTAATCGTAGCTGGTCTAGTTATGATGAATACAAATCTAATCAACGTAGGTATTATACTGAGCACAATTGGAATCCTCCTGTTTATATTTACAACACCTATCCTTCATTTGGTGGATTCTCTAATCCATGGTTATTTTTCATGTTAGGTAATATGTCATCGAATTTCTTTTATCATAGACAAGATGATCCTGGTGTAAAGACATTCTTAGCTGAAGCAGAAAGATTATCTACTGATAATAAAGAATTAAAAGATCAATTAGCTAAAGTAAAAGCTGATATGGAAAAATTGAAACAAGATGGTACTACTATAGAAAAAGAATATTTTCCCAAAGATCAGGATCCTGATATAGCCACTGAATTGGAAATCGATGATGATGATGAAAGTAGTGATTTTGGTACTATCTTAGTATCTATCTTAATCATCGGTATGTTTATTTGGATAGGTGTTGTAGCTATACGTATTTTACGTAGACATAAACAAAAGAGAGATTGGTAATGTATGAATGGATCGACCATTTATTGTTTGATAATCCAAGGCTTACTATCTATACATTACTTGGTATAATTGTTGGGATGATTATAAGTCTTATATACACTGTAATTCGCAGTAGATTCGAATAAATCCTAAATACGGAGGTAGCATGTTTTCACCAATTGCGGTTTTTGCAAGTATGATAGTGTTACTTGTTATAAGTCTTGGTGTGGGATGGCTTGTTAATGACATTACACAACCCTCTAACAGAAGGAGAAAGACCATGGGCCTGTTCGGAAAGCTGTTTGGCGTCAAAGTCGATCGCATCAAGGATGCCATCCTCAAGAGTGATGTCCTTGGTAACCCCAATGACATTTCTGAAGCACAGCTGCGGGAATACCAGGAAAAGTGGGAAGAAATCACCACTCGTCTTGGCACTGCCACTCAGCGTCTGGCCAAAGAACAGCGGGATGTGACTGAGCTTGAAGAAGCTATTCGCATCCACGTCATCGGTGCCAAGAAGATGCAGGAAAAGCGCGATGCTGCCGGCACCGAAGAAGAAAAGAATCGATTCCAGGTCAAGATCGACCAGATGGTCGGCGACATCAAGTCCATGCAGGCCAAAATGGACATCGAAAAGGCTGAAGCCACTACTGCTTCCAGCCATGTCAATCTGTTGCAGGAAGCGGCAGATAAATGCATGGAACGCATCAAGTCCCATCGCAAGGCTATCCAGGATGCCAAAGATAACCTTGAGTCTGCCAAGCTCAAGCGTGACATGGCCAAGGATCGTGAAGAAGATGCCAAGCTGGTCTCTGGCCTGGTAGATCCCAATGCCATCGGCATCAACAGTGCCCTGGATGCCATCAACAAAGTGGCCCAGGATCTGGAACAAGAAGCTACCATCGCCAACCAGCGGGCTGACATGCTCCAGTCTGATGTGGCCAAGGATTCTCCGGATGCTGACATCCGTCAGGTCTTGGAAGAAGCCAAGAGCACCACTCCCAAGGGTACTCCTGAGTCCACTGACGACTTCTTGTCCAAGTTCAAATAGCACATGCTAAGGATAGGGTGCACCCACATGGGTGCACTCTATCCACCTTGTTATCCATTTATTTTTTAAATATATATTATTTATTTGGTGTTTATGTTAAAATCTATAAGGAGGATGTCATATGGCCAAACATTATAGGGCAGCATTGGTCCGTGGTGATATGGAACTTACCAGCAATCAAATCAAACAAAATAAAGCTCTTGTCAAAATGTTTAATATGATGCGTGAAGAAGAATTCTATATGAATTTAGTGAACATATTATTTATGTATGCTACACAAAAGAAAGAATTAGAAGTCTTACCTGAAGATATTGTATATATCACCATGGATGGAGATATCAAATTTAAGATGATATTGACTCAAGAAAACATTGATGTATTTAAACAAGCTGTTGTGAGAAGTGTCATAGATGGTGAACACACCGTAGTGGAATCACACAGTATTTCAGATGTATTTTTAATGACTAAAAAGAACTTTGAAAAGTTTCATTATCGGGATACTCCGGGAAAGATCTTCGTGTTAGTCAGTGGTTTCAGCAAAGCAAATGCTCTTAAAATCCTGGAGCAATATGATAGCATGTTGGATAAATCCGACTGGGAGGATATTACTCATGAAAAATATACAGAATTAAAATCGGGTATTGAAGCTATAGCTGAAGAGTATTTTTACAATAATGGTGTCCCCTACAACGATGACTCTATAGAACTCATGCTTGCAGTATCTATCATTTTGGATTCATTTACCATAATTGATTATGATTATTTAAATTGGTATAAATCCATTGGTAAAAAAGATGCTATGAATTTTCTTGAATTGTTGGAGGATGTCATTGAAGAAGACAAGTTGAACTATTATCAAGATCTTGATACATTGAAAGAAAAGATCAAAGTACTCAAAGAAGAGTTGTTGGCACATTACACCCCTAAACGTGTAAAATAAAGGAGAGACTATATGTCCATTATTCTGGAATTGATACGGGCGCACCCATTTCTTACATATCTAAACATAGGGATCTTAATTATTGCGTTTTCAATTTTGATCAGGTCTAATATCACCAAAACCAACATATTGAAAAAAATAAATGATCATATCTGCGATCGCATAATTTATGAAAATGTCAGTCCGATCTCCGTAGGGATTTCACTTTTCGTGTGTTTTCTTATTTGGCCACTGTTCATATTCTTATTGTTTTTCCATTTTACACCCAAAACCAAATAGTAGGGGAATTTTTCATATGCTTCGTATTTGTATGCAGGATCTGGCTGATTTCGTCAATCAAGATTCTCCTGGACAGATCAAACATCTGGAAGACTTTATGTCTTATAATCTGGATGTTTTTCAAACCTTTAATAATATTGTGCGAAGTGGAAGGGTCAAACTTTCTACGGAAATCGGCAACCGCCCTTACAATGAAATGACGGAGCAATTTACTGTGTTTTGGTGGATGCGTCATAGTAATGTTGAAACCACTTTGCTCATCTTACAATGGTTGAGTCAGAGTAATAAATTCATTCATCGTGAGCAGGTGTTGGACATTTGTACCAAGGTATGTATCACCATTCTCAATCATTCCATTGATTATTATACCACCGAGAGGTATCTCGGATTTGCTTTTCGTGTGGAACAATATTTGACCAATCCCATCAAAGATGCATCGGAGTTTGATGATATTGGAAAAGATATTGTAAGGGATTATTGTGATGCACACTTGATCCTAAACCATATAACAGCTGAAGATAATGTGGCATGGTTTTGTTTAAAACGTATGCCTTGGGCAGCATACACTTTCTATCGAGATGATACTACCACCAAGACATTTCCAATTGAGCTTCGATCAAAGATTGAAAAGCTTTTGGAGTATGAGCTTGGCTAATGTATAAACACATCTAAACCCTTCTAACTGGAGTGGGGAATATTCCCCACTCCACCTGAGGTAATCATGTATATCCAAATCACTGATCGTTGTAATATGTCATGTGTACATTGTGGTCATAATTGTACTACTGTTGGTAATGACATGGATGTTAAAACTTTTGCACAGTCCTGTAAATTGGCAGTTAAATTTCACTATGATATTTGTATTGGTGGAGGAGAACCAACACTCCATAAAGATTTTGAAAGATTTCTTGAAATCAGCTTGGATCATTCTGATAATGTCAATTTGGTGACTAATGGAACCAACACCAAAATGTCCTTATTTTTAGCAGAATTGGCTGCTGACGGTATTATTCATTGCACACTATCTCTTGATAAATATCATGATCGTTCTATGGTTAGCCAAGATGTGATCAATGCATTTCAAAAGGACACTACCAACAAAAAAGATCATCGACATATACAGGATGTCTCTGAACCAGGACACCGGCTAGTATATGCTGGACGAACAATACTCTCCAAAACAAAAGGTCTCATTGATCAGGAAATCAGAGATGATTGTTTTGGTCCTGGATTCCATGTGAAACCAGATGGTCGTTTATATCACTGTGCTTGTCAAATGGTCTCATACAACACAGTGTTCAACCCCACTTTTCATCGAAACATTTATCGCACACGGTATACCTGTTCTGAACGGGATCCATGGCGCAAGTATTTGCGTATGACCAATGATGATGAAGATTGGGAAAAGATGGTTTGGAGGGGATATTAAATTCAATGGATTTAATCAAATACTTTGATTTAACCTTTTAACATGTGACACATAGCACAGATGGTAGCACATGCTACCATCTGTGCTATGTGACTATTATAAGGAGTATTTTTATGGGATGTATACCAAGACATAAGGATCCAAGAGTCAGTATCTTTAAACAGTATATGAATTTTAATTCCATTAGTACAAACATTATTATTGCACGTGGTACTCCTAACTATGTCAGTATTTATCATAATCAACAAAACACTGCATTGAAGTTTGTATTTAAATCAGAATATAGTGAAGGTGATGCTTCTATCACTAAGAACAATAATGGTGCAGCATTGCGTATCAATTCAGCACATATTGGAAAATATATTGATTTAGTTAAACAGATACCCATCTATCAAAGCTTGAGTGATCCATATGTTTGGTATTTACCTATTGATCATAAATCAGATACAGTAAAGCCATATCACATTGTTGACAATGACACTTGGATTCAAGATCCTGTGATCATTCGAAATACAAAAGATGTATCTATATTCACTATTACTTATTGCCCACAAACTACAACGTGTATGAATGCAATATTCAGTACTTCAGTTTCACAATTAGATAAATATCCTAAGTTTTTCATGAGTAAATCTATTTACTTTGATTATGATACTACCATTAATAAGGTAGCCATTAAATTTAATCATCCATTTAAATATGGACATAATTTATACAATACAATGTATGGTAATAATGCATGTATTGATATTGAGCATATCAATATGATATATGGGTATTATGGTAAAGATCTGATAGATAAAACTGTGAAAAAATCACATTCACATTATTTTAAGATAGGATATCATCCCACTGATGATGGAGTATATGTGATAGAGGATATCTATACCACACAAAGTTGTATGGTCAATGCTAATGAATGTGAAAAATAAGGAGTCTGTATCTCTATGGGTAAAGAAAGGTTGGATCATCCAACGATAGCATTCTGTAGTGGTCAACTCATCTTCAATCAACAGGTAGTCAAACTTCAACCTGACATGCAATATGTGAAGGTATATTATCATCCTAAATTTAATATATTCAAATTTGTATTTACATCTGAGGATGAAATTGAAATCAATAGTCTCAAACTCTCTACACAATGCAGTAATTATTCATGTTCCTCATGTAGCGTAATATCACATATCTTTAATAAGTTTGGTAAAATGGATCTCACTAAATATTCACTCATCTATCGTAAACATAGAGATGCATTTTATCTCTTGTTGGACAATATCAATATCAGTACTGAGATAATTGATTCTTTTATTCCAATGGAAATACGTGATGAATTTAAACCATATACATTCACGATATACAATTATAAATCAAGTCAGCGTGGACATTTTAGTAGATCATTCAAAGATGTATTAATATATGAAGAATATGATACTGTCAATTTTGTAATAGATAATGATGATGTCTATTTAGTATTTGATATTGATGGTCCTAAGATATATCCACCTATCAGAGGAAGAGGATATTCATTTTCTTGTACTAATATTTTACCATCTATTTATAAAACATTTAACAAATCAGATAAATATATGATGCTCCCTCACCCACAGAGAGCACATACTTATCTGATCAAGGAGTACACCCATGGATCCCATCACCCTTAATAAAACTATCTTGTCCTATACTTCTGGATCCCAGAGTGTAACTGAATTGTATCAGTTTGTTACAAACCTTCTTAAAAGTATCCCCATCACGTATGGTAATACATCACGATTGAGTGAAGAAACTATGCATTATCAAGTATTGTCATTGCTTTCTACTGAAGATGCTGAGACATATTTGGGATGTATCATTGAAAACAATGGATTTAAGTGGATCAAACATTGGATCGATGAACAATATTTACGTGCAGCTAAAAATCAATTCATCTATCAAGATGTTCATATACGTATTGACACTGATAATCATGGTAAATATTTTATCACCCTTGATTATGATCGTATCAAAAGTACTCAACCCTGGTTGGTCTCTCACATCAAGACACTCCCTGATACGGGTATCATCACTGTGACTATGTCTATGCAATTGTATGCGAAAGATGTGGATGAAGTCAACATGATCAGTGATACAGAAGATACTCCGGTGACATAGCTCTTTAATCATGCATTTCTAGGAGTGGGACAATATGTCCCACTCCTATGAATATGTTAATTAATATGACATATTTTCTTTTTATAGTCTAGAAAGGAGGATATTAGCCATGACCACATCTCTCATAGGTTGTGAAATGTGTGAGTATATTGAATTTAAATATGATCACTGTGATAATGATGATAAGAAAAAACTATTAGCTGATAACATTGTAAAATGTAATTGTGAAATCAATGTGTTTGATATTGCAGCTAGTCAATGCGGTGTTGGTAGTGTTGATTACACTGATCTGATCTTAGATAATGGATACATTGAAGCTATTGTATTCAACCTTAAATATAAAGATGAAGTGATCTCTCTTAAAATGGACATCAGTAAATATGTATATTCCAGATATGGATTACATAAAGATACAACTACAGCTGCCACTAGGGTAGCTAAATTCTGTGGATCATTTAACGTGGCAGAGCTCATTGAAGAGAATCTTGAATATAGGTCGTTGTTATCATCTGTTCCACCGGATATCTATATTGGTTTAGAATTTAAAAGTTATATTGATTTACAATATGGAAATCTCCACAGTAAAGTGATATCCACATATAGTGATGGATTTAGTACAATATTTGAATTATTAGATATTGGATACATCCCAAAACTGTGTATCCATAAGGCAAATGATACTCCTACATTACATGTTACAGACATGACCCATGTCTCTAAAGTCACTTTAGATGAATATGCTCAAATTGAATATGATGCCAAACATTATAATGTGATCAGTATCAACTGTAGTCAAGATCAATGGACACTCACTCTCACTAAATGTAAATAAATACAAAAGGAGATAACATCATGAGTATCATCTCATTAGACAAGACCATCAGTGAATATGTGATCACTGATCTTGATCTGGATACTACGTTGATCATATTGTATAGTCTACTCGATGATCAAGTACAGAATTTACTTTATAATATTTCTATTGATATGGATGAAGATACTAAAGACAGACTCAAAAATGATCATGTTAATAAATTGTTGTATATTTGGTATAGGTCTATACATCCTGATGATAGGTTGGCATATATCAAATATTGGATCACCAATCCCTATGGTAGTGTAGCTATCATGATGTTGGATACCTTATCTAAACATAGTTCTTATTATAACCATTCATCTTCATATATCGTAGTATCACAATTGAGTCTTCAACCAGATCAATATCAAATCACTATCACTCTTGATCATCTTAGGTATGAAGATGCTGTGCAGCTCATCTCTCATCTACCGCCTAAAGGTACAGTGCATGTCAAACATGATATCCGGGTGAATGCAGCAGCTCTGCCTACTCTTGATGTGACTACATAGGGAGAGGAGTGGTGGCACTATGCCACCACTCCATCCACCCATCATGATATATCTCTTTTTTAGAGGAATAATATGTATCTCTATTGATCAATAGTTTATAATGTTTAATCGATACATTATTTATAAGGGGAGAAAAGATTATGACTATCATCAAAGATATAATGAAATCTCTTAAAGATAGATTGATAGGATATATACATTTTCTTACTATAAGGATCAAGTTATCTAAAGGAGATACTCATCCTTCATTATTCAAACATACTAAGGAGAAACAAGATGACTAAAGTCTTTTTAGGTGGTACTACCAATGGATCAGATTGGAGAGAGAAGCTCATACCTGGACTATCTATCAATTATTATGATCCGGTAGTACTCCATGATTGGACTAGTACACATAAAGAGAAAGAGATTAAGATGAGAGATGAATGTGATATCCTTTGCTATGTCATTACACCTAAAATGACTGGAGTTTACTCTATAGCTGAAGTAGTAGATGATAGTAATAAACATCCACATAAAGTAGTCTTTATGGTACTCACTTTAGATGATGGTGAAACCTTTAGTAGTGAACAATCTAATAGTCTACTCAGTGTGGGGACTATGATAGAAGCTAATGGTAGTACTTGGGTACGTAGTGGAAAGATACAAGATCTTTGTGATACTCTCAATTATTTCATGGACTGATATAATAGGGTGGGTGGGCATATGCCCACCCACTCCAGTCCAATAGATATTTAAATATATATTATATTTAAGATGAAACTTTATTGTGTTTCATAGGAGGAATAACAATGAATTCGATGGGTAAGTTGTTAACTACTGAGGATGATCGATCAGAACATATCAAAGCAAACATTCATCGTATCATACGGATAATTTGTGAAAAAACTCTTAATGTTATTAATATTAATAAAATTTTAGAAACATATTGGGAAACTTTATACCATGAGTATCTTAAATATCTACATTTACAAGAAAATAATCTCGTAAAACTGGATTATTCTAAAACCAATCCACACAATAATCTCAATGGATGCATTTATAAATTTATTCATGGTGAAATAGAACATGAAATAAAAGAAACTGGTAACATCTGGTGGGTATTGAAACTTACGTTTAATGTACATGAATATTTAGTTACCACAGATGATCTCCCACCAAGTACACTTATTTTAAAATTATTACCCAAAGAAATTGAAGAATTTAAGAAAGTATTGACAATAATAGATACTAATCAAAAACCCTATGAAAAAGAAACTAAAGAACGTTGGGATAATCTCGATAAATCAAGTCAAATTGTGGCGTTGAATAAATTGTCGTGTCATCCCGAATTTAGTGAAATAATTTTCTCATACATACAAGAGAGAAAAATGTTACCCACTGGAACAATAGTTACACATATTGATATTAAAATTGACAATTTGGATGAATTCTTTATATCTTTAGAAAAATATATGCTAATTTATCCTGGAACATCACTTTTGTAATGGATACTCAACAAGTAAAAGAGTATTGGGAGAATCTCCCCAATTGTGAAAAAATTAGAGTAATATTACGATTAGAAGAATTTTCAGAATTTGAAGGTATTTCAATTTCATATACATGTACATCATACCCACTACCAGTTGGGCATGATGGAATTATAATGTATTCAAAGGTATATTCTGATATAAAAACAGATCCTTTTGATAAGTTTTTAGAAGTATTAACCTGGTGGTTATCAACTAAGGAGGGACAAGTATATGAACGAAGCACAAAAATCTAAACTTAAAAATAATATCAAAAATCAATATACTGTTATTAAAAGATTATCAAATCAATTAACTAGAGATAAAAAGGAGTATATACGACTCATTATCAGAGATATTGGTTTCTATATAGGTAGAACCTTTTATTTAAAGAGTAATCCTGAAAAGATATTTCAAATAGAAGAGACACATATGAATGATTTGGAATTTAAGACCATCACTTGTAAGAACAATCAAACATATGAAAAAACCATATGGTCCATACCTGAGATACTGAATATGAAAGCTGATATTTATTTCATTGATATCACAGGTGGACCACCCATTTCATATAACAAAGATGTGTATGTTTCTAATTGGGAGAAGTACTATAATTTAAATGATTTACAACATATCATGTTTATTTTAGATGTACTTTGTCCCATTCTTGAATATGAAAATTATTTGGAATTTATCTTTTATAAAAACAATATGCAAATGCAGCGTATATCAGTCAGAGATGACACTATCTTAGATGATATCATGTGTGAGATAAATACCACCAATCTCTTGAATCTTCATATCAGTAGACAATATGATTGGGCTGACATTAATACGAAATATCAATCTACTAATGGGGATACATAATGCCTATGCTCATAGATAAAGATATCAATCAATTGAAATCAGAAGCATTGGCATATGACCAAGCTATCAAATGTTTAGAATCTTATATGGCTAAAGCAAATTTGAATATCTCAATATTGACATGTATGGATAATGGTTTTTATATTGGTAGAGAATTTGGATTTTTAAGATATGATAAAGATCAACCAATTATAATTGGTAAAATCATAGATATTGGAATTGATAACACCATGATAATTGAATTTAATATATTAGAAACAACCAATACATTCAAATGTCAGCTGATTATAAATACGACTACTTTGTTGCCACAGTATATTCATATTGAAGGTGGGACATTTGGAAAACTTTTATTGATTGAATTGATTTACTTTTTAGATATAGATATCCCCAATAAATCAATATTGTTTAAGGATGATCCATATCAAAAGAATCTTAAATTGTATAAAGCATTGGATATCACTGAAAGGACTAAGCTATATGGGTATGGTGATGACTTCATATTGAATCAAACTCTATCTAAGGATAGTACTACTGAGCTATTGATACAACTATCTGAATAGGAGGAATGACATGACACAATTTAATATCCCTATCTTAAAAGTTCATCTCAATATGTTATCAAATAGAATTGTGGGCATGCTTGAGGAATCAAAACAAATAGAAAAAGCTATCAGCAGTGATCTTGATTCTATAAAGACAGTATTATCTGAATTTGCTATATTTGTATCTAACACTATATTCATAAGTGATTTACCAGATTTAAAAGACACCACCTTTAAAACTGTTGATATGGATGTTGTTGTGGAAAACAATGATATTGTTATTAAATTAAAAGTATTGAGACATACAGTTTTAGAATCTTCCATTACATTTAAACTAGATGAATTGACCCACTTTTTGAAACACACTACAGTGGTAGAAGAGAATTGTCATATTGATATCCCAGAAGTTTGGAAAGGTCAATATACGCTACCAACCATTGAAGAATTTAGTAATTATCAAATATGTATATTAAATAAACAAGTTGAAAGGTTGATTACGACATACCATAAAGATAATGTGAAGGTGTTAGATAGTGATGATGCAACATACATTACTGTATCAGTTAAACCAACAGTGAAAGTCACTAAGATGTTGAAGATCTATATCAGTGGTGCACATGAACATGGTTTTATTGTTACACAAAAACCTATTGGAGATATTGATGTCAAATAAGAATCTCATTAAAAATGAGGATGGTACATATTCTGTAGTATTGTGGGATTCGATTAAATCAAATATCAAATATGATCTCGATTCTATCGAGCAATGTATCATAGTACCAACTATTGGATTTAAATCGAGATGTGATGGTCGTATAGCATTTGGTGAACTGGACCCAATATATACAGAAAATATGGCTGAATACATGGAGATAAAAACAACGAATATTTCACATATGTTTACTGGAGTTGAATGTATCTGGCCAACAGAAGATAAACGTAGATTAGTGATAGCAGCTAGAGTGTTACCAATGGGTCCACATAAACGTCATTTACAAGACCATATTGATAATAATTGGGAATTGCAATTTAAGCCTAGATGGTTGGTAAATACAAATATCACACATACTGATGTAATATCTATAATTACTTTTGATTGGTACTACAATGCACCATATACTGTATGTAAGGAGACACTATGACTATATCATCCGTGACTAAGATTTGTAATGCTTATGAAGCTGGATTTGGTACTGGTATGGAGCTTAAATTTACACATATAAATCCATATTTTCTAGATACTGAAGAATCTAAAGCTTGGAGTATTGGACTTAAAGAAGGTGAGAAACGTAGTATGGAGATTGAAAAAAATAAGATCACACTCTCAGATAGATTTGAAGCTATGGATATAGAAAAACAAATGCTATTTAATGCAAAGTTTACTTCACAAATATTGACAAATGCTACTATTAAAGAAGCATTGAAGCTATGTGATTTATTGATAGAAAATGTGCCAGATGAACAAGTGATACTCTATAGATCAGCTTTGGGTATTGTGACCAAAATAGACTAAAATATATATCATTTCCTCGAAGACTCAGAAATGATGATGTCTCGAGGACTCGACATGATCACCTATTCGGAGGGACACATGAAAAAAGAACACACAGTCTATTATCAAGTGTTAGTACTCTTATTGTGGGTAGGTGTTGCATATCTTGGTAAATGGGGATTTATTTCTTATGAACCTGGTATGCGCAATCAGACAGTGTTAAAGTTCACTATCACAGATTTCATTATATATACTGCAATATTCTTTATCAACATAAAGATGTATCATTATTTTATTTCAGCAGCAGTATATTGGAATAAACATTTTAATATGTTGCTATTTAGTATCATTATACTGGTACCATTTATTTATTTAGGTAAACATACCTATATGCAACTTGCATATGAGGGAATACTCAACATTATTAATGTGTACATGATAGATACTGTTTTGTGTACTATCTTTCATAAACGATATGAAAAGAGTCTTGCATAGACGGTGTAAATCATACTGTTTTACATAGTTTTATATCACATATGGATCTGATATAGATCCACTACTGACAAAGGTTCTCATTCAACATCCTTTTACCTCAGGAGTACAGACTCATGGCTATCAAAGTCATTGTCGAAGTCGAAGATGGGGATGTCACTGGCGTCCAGTCCAATGAAGCTATGGACGTCATGGTCTTCAATCGGGATAAGGCTGATCCGACTAGCTCTGACTATGTCGAGGATGCTCTTGGTGCACCTGCCCAGATGGCAGTGTTTCATGTGGAACCAGTCACAGATGTCGCTGATCTTTATGACACCTATGCGACCAGTCCCGATGCACTGATTGATTGTGCATGTGAAAAAGAAGAATAGTCAATAGTGTAGGAGTGGAGTAGGAGATCATGATCTCCTACTCCACCACTCTATCTTATGCACCTTTTACTTTTTCTCTACTAGGAGGGATACCATCCATGGATGCTCAGACGACTGCTCCGACTGAAGGTCAGGAGACTCCTAAGACTCCTGATTTCGAACAAGCATATGGTGTGATCCAACATCTGGAAACACTCATTGAGATGCTCAAACGTACTCCTGATCTTAAGATCCAGATCAATGATGCATTCAATTTCTTTTATCTTTGTATGCCCTTTTTCAAAAATGAAGTATTTTATGAAAATGTATTTGAAGAATTTTATCCTAAGGATAATCCCTCGCATGATATCGTGAAGCCCATGTTTGATATGATGATGATCAGATACAAAGAGATGTTTGGATTTGAAAAAGTGAATATGTTATCTCCTGAAGACTTTCAAAAACTCTTGTATCAAGGTGCTGTACTTAAAGAAGAATATGAGATGTTTACTGGACAAAAGCCCATGGATACTCCTCCTCAGATGGATCCTAATATGGAAGCACAATTACGTGAACGTAATATTAATTTGAATGATCTGAAGATCGATCCCAGTAAGATGGAGACTATCCATCTGGATCCTTCTCAGATGGAGACGATCCATATTGATCCTAAAGATGTGGGTAATGTGGAAGATATTATGGGTGATCTCAGTACCGGGTCTACTGTAGTGGATGAAGCTATCAAAGATACATTAAATCAGAAATAATAATAGTATAGGAGGAAGAGATCATGCGCAAATATACCTTTGGTGGTGGTGGATCTGTCCAGACAATGGGTGGAGCTAGTGGATGTGTTGGTGGAGCTGGTGCTAAAGATCCTGGGGTCAAACACCCTGTGGAAAAGAGCACTGGTAAATAAACGTCAAGTGACTGTAGTCATCTACACCTACACCGGGGGATATCCCCCGGTGTAGGTGTGATATTAAATATATATTTTTTCATACGAAATATAAACATATATTATTATCATGTATTGGATAGATCATCACTACAGGAGCATCTCACGATGTTGACTATATCTAAAGATCCTAGGGATACCACAGATCCTTCAGAAATAGATCCATTCTACGATAACACCATATCAAATGAACAATATTTCCTTCAAGCTATAATAAATGGAAGATTTATATTGGAAGGTGATGATCATATCATCTATGATACTAAACGAAATATACGTACTATTTTTGATTTTAATAAAGTATTACCTGAAGGTGTCAAAAAGTCAAATTACCTCAAATATGAAATCAATCTTTATTCACCCATTAAGAAACGTAGAAAGATCTATCTTCATAAGTTTGTATGGATGTACTATACGAGATCATTAGTCCCAGAGGGACATGCCATCATACACAAGGATGATAATATCTACAATTGTCAATATTCCAATCTCAAGATGCAATACCCGAGGATAGAAGATCCATCTTTCTTTGATACTACGATATCTGATGTTGACTGGTACTATAGTCAAGTACTCCAAGATCGATTTGAGATGAGAGACGATGGCAATCAAATCTATGATAAAAGACGAGATAAAGTGACTACTCCTGGAAAACGAATGGGTGAAGAACATGATCCTGATAATACTAAAAAGAAATTTGAATATAACATCGTGGCTACCAATAAAGTTCTCTATAATAGAAAGATTCAATATCATAGATTGGCTTGGATGATCTATCATAAGCAAGCTATACCAGAAAGTTATGAGATTCACCATATTGATCATAATAGACAAAATAACAGTAAAGATAACTTACAACTACTTTCTAAGAGTGAACATACGCAGTTGCACCAACAAGATCTTGAATATGTGGATGCCAGAACTGTATTAAGAAAATACCTACTTTCATTAAAGAGAAAATATTATCTTACTGATCATCAACTATGTTTTACATGTAAGCGTTATCTACCAATAAAAGAATTTGATATAATTATTGAAGGGTCATATTGTTGCAATGAATGTATGTCTTTAAAGAAAGCTGGTTTGGAGAATAATATTTATAAGTTTTCAGAAGGTATCTTAGATGATACAACGGTGTTAAATATTCGATTTGGATTTCACATAATGAATAAAAAGTTTAGATCCTTACTTTATAAATATCAAGATACTGGCATTACTAAAGAGCAGCTTAAAGATCTATTGCTTGGAAATACATATACTCATTTACCTAAATTGTTTGGTATCAGAGAATTCCCATATAGGTCAGAACTAAGTATTGATAGATTAGAATATTGTCATATACAAAACGCTATGACCTATGGTGGATTTACTTTAGAAGAAATATCAAAGATGTTTGGTAGACCTGAGATGATGGTAGAATATGTATTATTAACTGGACAGTATAAAGAAAAATTAGAACTTGAAATGGAGATACAAAGTGTAATCAATAAAATTCGGTATGGTGTATCATCTGAATGTAATATTAATTATTTTGCATAGTTAAATACATAGTGGCATCAGACCCACATATGTGGGTCTGATGCCATCATAACTATTAGATATAATTTTTTTCGGCAGTATTGGGTTCTCTACTAAGCATGTGAAATGTATAACCACCAATTTTACAATTCTTTAACCCCGTATTCAAATGTCCAGCACTATTAACTACACTGAATGGTTGTTGATAAAAGTTTTCCATTTCATGGTTAGCCTCTTCTGATAATGTCACAATAGCTGATAAAACATCACCATCTACGTCAGCATCATACGTAGCGAAAGTACTACTATGCACGCACATACTGTCTTGAGATTGACCATTATAAATTGGATATCTTGGTAATATTACTTTGATATCACTGATAGGATGAATGAGTTCTACTGTTCTATTTGGTTCAGTAGTTTGGATATTGATACGTGTAGGTAAAATACCAAATACATTAAGAATGGGATATCTCGTAGCAGTAGTGTGGTGTGGTGGATCACTGAGATTGATTTTGACATAAGCAACAATATAAAACATTTCTACATATGTGAGTGGTCTTAGATGCTTTGGATCATATACTCTAGTCTTAAGCCATCTGAGTTTAGGTTTATCTTTAGGTCTAAGTTCTGGAGATAATGTATATCCAGTCTGTAAAGTAAAGAGACTATCAAACAAATACCCATCAATTTCATCAGCTATCTCTTTGACACGTTTGTGTTCTAATTGGGCTACTGGGGAGTAATACATGACTTCCATATGACCAGTGGGATCAATGAGTACTGGAGTATCCTTAGTAGTAGGCTTAGGCTTGAATCCAAATTCTTTAGCCAGCCTATCAAAAGTCTCTTTAGATATTGTGACATCTAAGTCTTCATTATTACCATCTGGATATCCATGGGCCATGAGTGCTGCACTCCCAGAGATCACAGCTTCATCTTTAGGAATGTTGTATTGATCCAACAATTCAAGATATTTGATATCTTGGATACCCCAACTAGGTTTATTTTCTAATGCTTCAGCAAAGTCATTTTTATTTCTTAAAAGATAGATTTGATCACCCATGTCATATACAAGATAAAGATATTGGAATTTACCAGCTTCATCTTTGATAGCCACTGGGAGATGTCGAATATTCTCATTCCTAAAGAGATTGATGAGTTTGGTGATACCATCACTGGTAGTAAAGAGTACCCTATCTTCATCTTTGATAGTGAAGTATTTGAGTTCTAAAGTCTTAGAGTCTATGAGACTATAATTGATAGAAGTGTTATCAAAGATCTGATTGAAAAACATATCTTTGATACCATGGATCATGAGTGGTGTAGATCCTTTAGCCACTTGGAATAGTGGTAACATCGTTTCATCTGCTTTGAAATATTTAGGATCCAAAGGAGATTTGACTCTGGATAAAGGAGGTGAAGTGATGACATTTCTATTACCTAAAGCTACATTTCTAGCAGCAAACTTTCCTTGAGCAAATCCTTTTTTACCAGTCATGAGATTTTCTATATATTCATATATTTGTACAGTGCGCATCTGGATATTAAATCTTAGACTATCAAAGATAGCATTGTCTTCTTCCATCTCTGGCATGGCTTGAGCAAGACTCAAGAGTCCAAGATAAAACTTATTGATATCTTCACTTTCTATTTTACCATCTTCATTTCGAACATCTCTGACTCCAGCAGCTATCACGATATATTTATCTATCATCAAGATATTTCTATATTTATCTAAGATAGAGAGTTTATCTTTACGTTTTAAAGATTCTGTTTCTTTAAATTCTATCTTTGGAAACCATTTTAAAAAGAAACTATATCCAGTACCTGCAGTAGGATCCATCATCTCAGCTCTCACTAATTCTCTGATATCCTTATCATATTTAGCATAGGTCTTACCAGAGAGGATCTCACCATAGAGTCCTTTGAGTGAGACTATAGTCTTATATACCAATGGTTGAAAGATCTGTGTACGGAGATCAATATATCCACGTTGAAAGAGTCTAGTAGATGATCCCACTTGACCAAAGATGACTTCAGAGAAAAGACCTTCTGGATGGAAGGTCATGGTAGAGGGTTCATAGATTTGATGTGAAGTGATGGGGAGACATTGATTTTTTTGGATATAAGACTTTGGATCCAATAATTTGATGTTGATGGGTGGGCGTAACTTTTGCATGTCTACTCCTTTTATTGGATGATGGGATCTTTCCATCTTATAGCTTTATGGTATACATTGGGATGAAAGAGTCTATCTCTCTTATCCTTATATATAAGACCTTTCAGATAGAGGAGTATCTTAGATGGAAAAGCCATCTCCTTTTAGTCATGTCAGTGAACGCAGTGTGCAACAATTCCAATCAAAGATCATTGAACAAGAAATTGAACCCATCAAAAATATATACTTCGATCTTCGATGTTTAAAAGATATCCAATTAGGTGCATTACTTACTTTAGTATATGAGAAACATGATGAAGAAGCTTATAAATATATTTTATCTAGGTTACACATATATAGAACACGTATGTATAATGATACCATGCAATATTTTCCAGATCTCACATATACCGAAGAACAGATTTGTGAGCGTTTAGCTGATCCACTTTATACTGATAAGATTTTAGCATTGTCTCCCACTACAGGATGTTACGAAAACTTACATCGTATTTTATATGTAATTAAGCGCAGAAATGATCATTTTGATAGACAGTATCCAACACGTATCATCTTTAATGTACATCCATTTAAATTAACTCCAGTGATACAGAATTTCTTTACTCGTGTCATCTATCAAATCTGTCCCCACTTTAAAGTGGGATTCATTCAAAAACCTCTTAAACAATTACAATTATCCTCACTCATGGAAAACGGTAAGATACAATTTAAGATCTTTTTTATTTGGGATGCTTGGGATACTTTTTTATCTGATGATAGTCATCTCAAGACTGCATTTACTGAAGATATGCTTTTTTTTAATACACAAATTTATAGTAGTAAGAAATTCCAAGTACAATTGAATGAAGATCAATTAGAAGAAGGATATCATAATCTTAATATATTAAAAGGTTATTTCAATATTTGTTGTGATTTTGAATATGCTGATTTTGAAGTATGTTTACACGATCCCAGTGATGATCATGATGATCATCAGCCCATAGAGGAGCAGGCTTGTGGCTAAGAAAAAAGATCCAATGGATGATTTTGATCTTGAGAAAGAACTTAAAGGATTAGATTCACTTGATAGAGAAGAAAGTAATCTTGATTTTGATGCAGACTTTCCGGATATAGATAGTGGGAGTGATCGTAAACCCATAGAAGAACAAAAGGGTATTGGTGGTAAATTAAAAGATGGCGCATTGCTTTTAGCTGGTGGTGCAGCTGGTGGTATCGTATCAAAGATCAAAGATAGTTTTCCTGAGACTGGTAAATTAGTAGATGAAGGACTCAATGTAGCATCTGACTTTAGTCAACTCAAATATGAATATGGTAAAGAAATTGATCCAATCATCAATCAAACTAAACTCATTGGTAAACGTATCGCTGGTAAATTAGCTGATGGTGGCATACTCCCAAAATCAATCAATGATAGATTACAGCGTGCACTGGAGACCGATAGTTACGGTGGAAGTGAAACTAGTCCTGAAGAAGCTAGAAATCTCTCTGTAGATACTTCACTTAAAGAAGTCTTTAAGATACAAAATCTCAAAGATGATTACAAGATGCGTGAGGATCGTGTCAATAAGTATTTAGATAGAAAAGGTGAATTGGTTAGACATCGTGATGTCACCAATCTCTTAGCAGATATCCGGTATCAATCTCTTCATACTACTGCATTTTTCACTGGTACATATACTGGATACTTAAAGAAGTCCTTAGAGCTCAAATATAAACATTTATTTGTTGCTCAAGATACCTTAGAGATCATGCGTTTACATGCTCAAAATACTGAAGCTAAATTAGAAGCTATTAGACACAATACGGCTATCCCAGATATCAATAAAGAATACACTTTGGAGACTATGCGTGCTATAGGTAAATCAAGACTCATCACCAAATTTCAAGATAAAGTGGGTAGCTTTGCTTCAGATATCTTTAAGAATGTAAAAGATAACTTCTTAGATCCAATGAAAGATAGTGCAGGTATGATGGGTGACATGTTAGAAGGTATGGAAATGGTAATGGATATGGAAGGTGAAATGGCAGAGATGGAAGGTAAAAAGCCTAAAGGTATAGGGCAACATGTTGGTAGTTGGCTAGGTAAAGCTGCAGGCGGTATCTTAGGTAAACAAGCTGCTGGTAACTTATTTGAAAAACATCTTGCACCATTTAAAGGTAATATAGAAAATAAAGCATCCTCATTTAAAGCACTCAATATGTGGAAACTCAATCACTTTAAGAAGTATGGTGGTAAAGAAGACACCATGTGGGAAGATGGTGGTATCCCTCATATGTTAGCTGATTCATTTGTACCGGGGATATCTAGTGATCTTGGTGGAAGTGAAAATGATTATTTAAAGAATATGAATAAAGCTACACAATTTGACACTGCTACAAGACAATCTATCGTAGAGATCATCCCTGGATTCTTAGGTAAGATTTTACAACAAGTCACCAATATATCTGAAGGTACTAAAGATAGTGAAGAGATGGTATTTGATGCATATAGTAGAGACTTTGTCAAACAGAGTAGATATCAAGCAGAAATGACAGATAGGCTTTTCGGTGATAAAGAACAACGTACTCGTGCTATGTCTGGAGCTATGTCGAGTCTCAAAGTGAATTATTTAGCTAATAAAGGATCTTACGAAAGAGACACTGCTACAGTCACTTTTGATGAATTGTCTGATCAAATAGGTAAGTTTATTTTCAATATGGGTCAAGTCAAAGAATTTAAAGATGATTGGTATTTAGAATTAAAGACTATTATTGAAGATGGTGGTAAATTAAATAATGTATCTCAATTAGTACAATCCTATTTCCGTGGTATCAAAAATCCATTGGCAGTAGCTAATGTAATCAATGGTAGTATCTATGATAAAGATGGTAATCTTAATACTTTTGCACTCAACCAGTATCAAGCAGCTATGGTGGATTATACTGTTAAATTCATGGATGAACATAAATCCAGAGTGCACAAAGTAGTTGAAGACCAAGGTAGTACTAGACATCTTAAAAATGTATTCACTGCTAATAAATATGGTGAGATCATGGTAGATATTGATAAAGCTAGAGATAGATCTACTAATTTTGATAAAACTATATTGGATCAAGGTGATACCACTAAATATGCACTGGACGAACTCAAACGCATGGAAGGTGAGAAGAAGAAAGCTAATAGTCTTATTAAGATCTTATTTGGTGATAGAGAAAAAAGACAGAAGTTTGATAAACATGCTAAGAGTCTATATGCTGAACTTAAAGGTTACCTTTATGATAAACTTAAAGCCTGGGGTGTACCTGAAAATTGGTTGATAACACTCTTAGGTAAGAGACCAAATGAACTTACTCCGTATGATGTGGAGATATTAACAAGATTGCAAGATGAAGAAGGTCTCAACTTTGAAGTATTACTTCGTCAGCATCAGCAAGATCAAAGACCAGATTTTAAGAGTACTAAAGGTAAATATAAAGATAAAAAAGGTAAAAATGTTGAACGTATCAAAGATATCATGAAATCTCAAGGTGTATCTGAAGATGAAGCTAAGATCATACTTAAAGAAGATGATAGACGTAAGAATATGGGTGAATACGGTCCTAAGACTGTTGGGAGTATGGTACGTGCAGGTATAGATACAGTAGGTAAATTGACCGATGATATGCGTGATGAGATCTTAAAGACTGATGTCGCTAAGAAAGCTATGGAACAGTGGAATAAAGTAAAAACTGATCTGTTAGAAGAACATGATCTATTTTTAAAAGAGCATCCTGAATATGAAAGAGAATTACTTAAATTCACTGAAGATGGTAAAAAGACTAAGCAAGCTATCAATAGATTTATGCATGACATTATTAAACGTGATGGATTGGATAAGGCACAACAAGCTGTCAAAGATAAAGTCACTAAAGTAAAGGAAGATTATACTAAACAAAAAGCTGATGGTGCTACCACCACTGAAGCTATCAAAAGTACTACAGATAAACAAATCAAAAAAGCTAAAGAAACTGCTAAAGTAATGGGAAAGAAAGCTAAAGTAGCATGGGATGGTAGTAATGTGGGTAAAATGGTAGATGAACGATATGGTAAACTCTCTAAAGCCACTAAAGAATATTTAGAAGAGAACCCTGAACTTAAATCCCAAGTAGAAGAATATATCAAAGATACTAAAGCTGGAGTGAAACAGACTCAGAAATATGCTAACGATTTAGTGAGAGAATCTAAGAAAGTAGTCACTGATATTGTTTCTCCTCAAGCTCGAGATATGGATGAGATGATGAGTGGTGATGCACCTGAATCTACATTATCTCGAATCAAGACTGCTGGTAAGGCTAAGTTTGATAGTTTAGTAGATAAAGGACGTCAGTTTATTAGTGATACAAGTGATGATGTAAAAGCTAATGTAGATCAAGTTAAAGAGACTGAAATTTATAAAGATATTACTTCACCCTTTCCGACCAGTTTTGAACAGATGGATAAAAATACAGGGGCATTGGGTATACATGTAGATAGTTTAATTAATCACATTGATGGGATGACAGAGACAGTTAAACAGAACACTAAAGCTATATTAGGTGATACCTTAGAAAGTGATGATACTGCTGATCTTACGGATACTCCTACTAAAGGTGGTTGGTTTAAACATGCTAAAAAAGCAGTACATGGATTTATGCATGAAGATGAAGGTTCATTAGATATTGAAAGACTCCTTTCACTCTTTGGTAAAAAGATAGGTACTCCCCCTGTAAAAGAGACTTCTCAAGTAGATCCTAAGATACATGATAAAACAAATCTTATTTCTATGGATACATCAAATAAAAAAGCCATGATGGATTTTATTCAATCTCTTAAAGATCAAGGTATCTTATCTAGTGATACATCTGGTAGTAGTATCAAGAAAAAGAAATCTAAAGAAGATGAAACCACTGAAGTGACATCTACCCGTATGGAAGATATTTTGTATGAACAGTTAATGGAACTTAGAGAGATCACTCTCAATACTGCAGAATCAGCTTATAATGGAATTTTAGCTGCAGCTATTTCTTCTGGTGACATGAGTGTATTAGACAAGATCATCAAACGTCCTGGGGTATTACGTAGAGCTATCCGTGGTATTGGCTCAGCTGGTACAGATATAAAAGAGATGGCTAAATCAGGTATCATCACTGCCAAATCGAAGACAAGTAAAATACGTAGGAGTATCAAGTCTGTAGGTAGTGTAATGGGTAAAGTAGCATTAGCTCCATATACTGTGCCAACCACTATAGCTAAATCTGCAGTATTTAATTTCTTTGATGTGTTTAGATCTGATGATTTAGAAAACCCTCTCATTACAAAAGCTCAATTTAAGAGTGATGAGAATAAAAAACAGTTTGGTGATGTATATGGTGTGGTAGATGAAGATGGTGTGCCTATCAAATCAGTCTATGATATCAAAGGTCCAGTCTATCTCCGTAGTAAAAAGCCTAAAGCTAAATGGGAAGAACTCATCAGTGAAAATGATATTGAAACTGGTATCACAGATAAGAAAGGTAGACCTGTCAATAGGTTCTTAGCTAAGTTGGGTAGAGGACTGCGTAAAGGTATCAGTAAAGCAAAATCTGGAAGTATGTGGGGTGCAAAGAAATTAGCTGGTTTAGCTGGTGATGGAGCTGTAGGTATATTTCATGGTGCTATTGGAGCTATTACTGGTAGTTTGGATATTGTTAAAGCTATTTTCAATCCATTCCCTGATGTCTTTGTGGTTGGACAAGATCTTAAAGGTAAGCCCACAGCGTGTGGTAAAGATATTGATAATTATGGATATTTCTTAAAGAAAGGTAAAAAGATCAAAGTACTATCGTGCTATGATATTGATCAGCCAGTTATTGATGGTCGTACTGGTGAACACATGATTTCTCCAGATGATGTGATCAGAGGTCTCATCACTAGAAAAGGTGAACCTTTAAATAAGCTATCTACTAAATTTGGTAGAGGTATGGCTAAGTCTCTGACTTTTATGAAAGATATGATGTTTGGTACATTGGGTGTATTGGGTGGTGGTATTGGTATGGTGTGGGATGTTGGATCTACATTGATCAAAAAAGCTTTTAAAAAATCTGATCCCTATCAGGATGTATATACCAAAGGATTTGTAAGACCAGATAAAGTATTAGTCTATGGCAAAGATATTGAAGATAGAAAGATAGTCTTTGCTTCTAATAGTGAATTAGTACGTTCATGTTACGACATCACTGAACCAGTGATGAAATGGGATGAAGGTGCAGAAGATCATAAGCGTATCCTGATCAATGATAAAGATATCAAAAATGGTTTAGTCAACATTGATGGTAAATCTCTCAGTAAGTGGAATAGTCGGTCTATAGCTGGTAAACTGATTCATGGTGGATTGGGTGCAGCAGGTATGGCTGCTCGTGGAGTATTAAAGACTGCTACATTGGCTGCTAAAGGTACCTGGGCTGCACTCAAGGGTGGAGCAAAGGCATTAAAGAAAGGTACTGAATTTGCTATGTTTGGTAGTGAAATGATAGACAATCTTAGATCATCTATGGTCAACCTCTTTGGTAATAAAAAACGTATCAATAGAAAAGATTTAAAAGAGATGGTCAGTGATAAATTAGATTCTATCTATGAATTATTAGATAAACGGTTAGGTAGGAAGATTAAAGGTGATACTGATGATAATGGATATGTGGAAGGAAGTTATCAGGATAAAGCTCGAGATAAAAAAGAAAAGAGTAATACTAAAGATATCCACAAAGAAAGACAAAGTATTGGGAGTAAATTAGCTGGGATAGCTACAGGTGCAGCTGGTGGGAAAGATAAAGAAGGTGGTAGCTTTTTAAAAGATGCTGCGAGTGAAGCAGTGGGTGAAGTGGGTGGTAATTTACTCACCAAATATGGTGGAAAAATAATCAAGAGCTTGCCTGGTATGGGAAAAATAGCTGGATATGGTGCTAGTGCATTAGGATTGCTTGGTCTTGGTGGTGGCACCGCTGCAGCTGCTGGTACAGCCGCTGCTGCCACTGGTGCTGCTGCTACTGCTGGAGCTGTAGGTACTGCAGCTGCAAGTGCTGGAGCAGCTGGTGCTACTGGTAGTGCTTTAGCTGGATTAGGTGGTCTTATTGCAGCTACTCCAGTGGGATGGGCTATTGGTGGTACACTCGCTGCTGGTGCATTAGCTTATGGTATTTATAAATGGAGTACTTCTAAATCTAAAGAAGAAAAAGATCTCCTTAATTATAGATTGGGTCTTTATGGTGTTGATCAAGGTAATGCAGACAATATTGATGATTTAGAAAAAAGAGCATGGAAAGCTATGGATGGTGATGGTGCTATCACAGATAAAGAATTAGAATCCTTTGCTAAAGATTTTGGATGTTTTGATAAATCAGATGTAAAAGGCTCAGTGAGTTTCTTTAGTACTTGGTATCAAAAACGTTTTGAACCAATGTTTAAAGGATTTATTGAAGCATGTTCTTTCAATGGTATCAAGTTTAAAGATTTAGATGATGTCACTGAAGATAAAGCTAAAGCTATCAAAGAATACACTGATCGTATTAGTCGTACACGTGTCACTGGTGTAGAAGCACTCATGCCTACATTAGCTGCTTATCAAGCTACAAAAAGTACTACTGAAGCAGATAATACTAAAACAAGTGAAAAGACTGAACTTCAGAAAGAAGAAGAACGTAAAGCTAAAGAAGCTAAAGATAAAGAAAAGACTGATGAAAAAGATAATACTTCTAAAGATATCAAGACAGCCAATACTAAAGAGTATGATGATGCTAAAAAGACTCCTCCTCCTGGACTCACAGCTGCACATAATAGTGATACTCAATATGAAAAAGATCCTAATAGAAATGTACCCACTACTCCAGATGGTAAATTGGATAATGTGGCTGCCATGAAAGTGAGTCGTAATGTACGCGAAGCGATGACGAGTGATCGTACTGGGAGTACTGGGACTAAAGCTGCTACTGATTTGGTATCCGCTAATGGTGAGACACGTAGTGATATATCAATGGATACATTTAAACCCGGTAGATTAGCTAAGATGAATGATGTATTAAAACCCACTGGTACTGGTAAACCAATGGTACCAACGATACCAGGTATACCTACTCCATCTATGGATACATCTAGTGCTCCCAGTACTACTGATACCAAATCTAATACACAACAATCACTATCCTCTGGTAGCTATCAATTTGGCAAACAGACTGCTAAGATGGAAGCTGGTGGTAATCCCGGTATGGTATCAAGTGGTGATAAATGGGGTGATCCTGGTGGAATATCTTACGGTAAATATCAATTTTCATCAAAAGGTAAGATACCTGAACAGTTTATGAGTTCTCCTGAGTCTGGTAAATATGGTCAGATATTAAAAGAAGCTGGACCAGTCAATTCACCTGAATTTAAAAAGAAGTGGGAAGAGTTAGGTAAAGATCCAGGATTTGAAGCTGCCCAAGATGCATATGGTAAAAAAATGTATTTGGATGATCCAGTCAAAAAGAAAGCAGTTTGGGTAAATAATAAATCTCCCATGGTACAAGAAGCTATCATGCATGCATATATGGGTGGACCTACTCAAGGTAATCACATGGTCAATGCAATAAATAAAGCAGGTGGTGAAAAACTCTCAGATAAAGAAATCTTACAGCTCATGGATAAAGAATACAAATCCAATATTGGTAAGACTAAAGGTTTTTGGGCTGGTCAAAATAAAGATGCTACTTTCCTTAAGAAATATGATGAACAACAAAAAGTATTGTTAGCTGCTCAAGATGAATATGATAAAAATAAAACTGCACAGCAACAACAGCCTCCGGTACAGCAAGCATCTACATCTGAAAGTATTGTATCTGGTACATCCAGTGATACTCCTATAGTAGCTGCAACCCCAGTGACTAGTCATACTCCTACAGGTATACAAGTTCCAAGTAAATCAACAGATATTGCATCTACAGATACAGTAAAATCACATACTGATGTACCCACTATTCCTCAAGCTAGTTCATCTCAGGTAGCTGCAGCTACTGGTACACCACAGAATATTGTGGGCACACATGTAGCATCTGGTGGTACACCTGGACAATCAAGTAAAACATCAGGTGATCCAAATGAAGGATTTAAGAAATTAAAGCCTTCAGATGGTGGTGTGGATTTAGCTGGTATGGCTGGTCCAATGAAAAATGCTATTGGTGCAGCTAATGCTGAATTTATGGATAAATTTGGTAAACCCATGGTAGCTACTTCAGGTAAACGTACATTAGAAAAGCAAGCTGCACTTTATAAACAATATGGTCCTGGTAGAGCTGCTAAACCAAATCCTAATGCTCCCCATGTCAGAGGTGTCGCAGTAGACATCAATACTCCTGATGCAAATAAAGCTGCTGAAGCTGGTATCTTATCTAAATATGGACTCAGTAGACCCCTTTGGCCACAAGGTAAAGGTAAGGTCAAACCTGAGCCATGGCATGTACAATTGACAGGTACTCCCCCAGAGACTGCTCCTGAACAATCTGATGGTAAAGAGCCTGATAAAAAAGAAGTGGAAAAGACAGCTGGGGATATGGCGAGTAGTACGCCTGCTGGCGCTCCTCCCGGTACTCCTGCTCCTGGTGATCCTACTATGGATAAATCAATATCTGGTAGTCAAGGTAGTGATAATGTAGAGACTGCTGCAGCTAGTGCCACAGCTGAGACTCCTAGTACAACTGATACCTCTGTTGCAAAGAGTGATGAAACTAAGACTACTACTGATAGTTCCAAATCAATAGTGATGACTGAAGCTACTAAATCTAAAGAAGAATTCTTCAAAAATATGGATATCCCAGGTATGAATAATAATCTAAATAATACATTAAGTGGTAATGCACCTGTAGCTGCTGCATCACATATTACAGAAGCTATGAATCAATCTACTCCAAGTATATCTGATAATGGTGGCAGTACTGCTATGTTAGAACAATTAAAACTTATTGCATCTATCCTTGGTGGTATGGACAAAAATGTGGGTGCTATGGCTGGATGGGATCTTGGTAATAAAATGGGTCAAATGACTGCTAATAATAGTAATGGTAATAATACCAATACTGATGATCCAAGTGGTAAAGCTCAAAGTAGTTCAGGTGAAAAACAAGCTCCTACTCCTACCCCAGTATCCACTACACCAAATCCTCCTGCTGCAGAATCTAATCCAGATAGAGGTAGACTAGTATCACCCCCATTTAAATTTGATAAGCCCACTAGTCCAATAGCTGTTAGGCGTAATGGTAAACCACCTCTACAAATATAGTTCATGTGATAGGGAGGCCTCTAGAGGCCTCCCTATCCATATTCTCTGATCTATTATATACAAATCATATAGAGCTATATGAAAGGAGTATATCATGGGACTGAGTCTCTTAGAGGATACACAAGGTGGATGGCCGAGGATGCCATATTCTTTCCAATTGGGAAAAGAATTTCAATCACTGTCAGAAGCTTTGGCTTATATGTTGGAACATGAAATTGAGATGCATGGTAGAGCTGGTGGACAGGGATATAAAGAAGCATTTGCTAAACTCTTAGAAACAGGTAAAGATAAAGCCAACCCGGAATGGTTTAGTCGACCCTATTTTGCTTCTACTGAACCTGGTGGTAATGATGCTATTAATTGTTATCCACAGTTTTGTGAAGATGATGATATCGTACATCCAATTACCAGAGCTAGTGATGAACCCGATGATGGTCTCGGTAGAGTCTATTCTGAAATGATAGAAGCTAATCAACAGATCCTTTGGATGACTTTTGGTGTAGCAGAATTTAATAATCCAGTTTCATTTTACAGTAATGCTATTGATGCTGGTTTAGCTAAACTTATGCGTGTTGGTACTGGGAGTGTAGAAGATATTGGGTCTGTAGTTGGATCATTTGTTGGATTTGTAATATCATTACCATTTCAACCTCTTATATGGTTAAGTAAATTGTTTAATTGGAGTAAATATCAATCAGTCACTAAGTATTATGATTTTAAACAGACTATGTTACTTTATTATGAGTTTGCCAATACTATTATGACACATTTTTCAGTCAACACTGGGATGATAGGTACTCTCACAGAAAAAAGTAGTGCTATGAAAGAGTCATATGAAAATGATACTACGGGATCAAGATTGCCAAAGTTTATGAATAAATATGGTCCAGATATATTTGCTATCATGAACATGCGTGCTAAACGTGCAGATCCAACTTATAATGTTGAATCGTTGTATCAAGCAACTATACGTGCTAGTGGTTGGAGAAAGTGGTGGGATGTATTTTTTAGTAATTTCGGTCCTGCTACTATGGGTGCAGCAGATTATATTGGTCTTCGAGTAGAGAAATCTGTAGACAGTAGTGAGACATTTACTAATCAATCTGGTGAAAGTAGTCTGGCATCTACACTCAATGGACAAGCTTCTAGTAATTTAGATATGGATGCAAATACCATGGGTATTTCTGGTGGAGCTAAAGCTGCAGTAGCTAGTGCTATGGATGCAATCTCTATGGGTGGTGGCACTGCTACACTCTTTGGTACTGCATTTATTGACATACCAGATATCTGGAAAGGCTCTTCTTTTGGTAAATCATATTCCATTAGTTTAAAATTAGTAGCACACTATGGTGATACGGTGACTATTGCACAATCTATCATACTCCCATTATCTTTACTTATGGCTGGTACTTTACCAAGAGCAACTGGTAAAAATTCATATACATCACCATTTCTATGTAGATGTTATTGTAAAGGTAAATTTGCTATACCTTTAGGTCTCATTGAAAATATGTCTATCACAAGAGGTGATAGTGAATTTGGTTGGAATAAAGATAATCTTCCTACAGTAGTGACAGTCAATCTCACTATTAAAGATCTTTCACCAGCCATGTATATTGCACTTAGCGGTACTACTTGGACTGAGATATTTGGACAGAATAGTAGTTTTCAAGAATATTTACTTACATTATCTGGAGTTGGTTTGCAAGAACGTATTCTTTATTCGAAACAATTAAAACGTAAGTTTCAGATTTGGGCAAGTATAAAAGGACAGACTGGTTTACTTGGTGCATTGTTTGGTCATGGAAGTCCTTCTTATTGGAGTATGCGTACAGCAGATCTTGGCATATCTAGGACAGTGGGTGCATTTCGTAGATCGTTATCACCAACTAATTAAATTAAAGTCATTCATCACTATTGAAAATATATATCATCTATTTGAACTATGATCATAAAGACTCATAAAGGAGGTGTAAATTTACATGTCAAAAAAGTATCTAATTACATATAGACTCAATGCTAGCAACCATAGACGTATTAATCTATGGATAGAAAATCCACTCACGGGATATGAAGATGTTGAAATGATTGAAGCTTATTTAAATGAACATCATGCTGCACTTGGTGATATTGTAGCTGAAGGTGGATGCAAGATCTTTGCCTTTTCTCATTATGATCTACCAGATAATGCAGATCCATTTGCAGATAATGATCAGGCATTACTTATCCGTGAAAACGATATAATGCCAGAAATACTCAATGAATCCAATGGACCAAAATCAGTGATTAAGATGAAACCAAAGCTCACACTTATACGTGGAAAGCATAAAGAGAATGTTGATGAATAATATCATGACCTCTCAACAACTAAATCACACACAATTAAAAACTCCATTTGGTTTTACATTTCAATTCTATCATGCTGAATGTGAAATATATGATCAAGATAAAAATGAAACAATCTTTCATATTGATATTATTACAGATGGTGTAATTAAACCTTTAGTACACAGAGCTAAAATCTATGATCTCATTGAACTTTATTTTAAACAAAAAAATATTAGATGTTTAGAAATCAAGGATCTTTATGGTATTGGTTATTTAAACCCTAAAACAGATATACCAAATTATGGTACTATCATGACTAGACTAGATAAAGAAGACTACATGTTTATATGACAGGTGTGGTGTGGGTGGGGATATCCCCACCCACACCTAGTGATGATCCCTTTATTTTTTGATCTTGATCAAATCTTCTACAGTAGAAAACATCTTCATGCTATCTTTAAGTAATATCTTAGTTAAACCAAATGCAGTATCTAAGATACACAACACATAACCTGCACGCATCATACGATTAACGATTTGATCATTACGAGCTTGATACTCACCATTTTCTTTTTTGATCTTTCCTTTATTAAATGAATCTCTCAAGTTAGAAGCTTCTACTGTCATTTGTTTAAGATAAGCATTGATCTTTTTAGCTATAGGACTATCCTGATCATTACTAGGGATATATCTTGCTAATTGACCCATATATCTAAAGATATTAGGATACATAGATTTGTGATATCCAAGAGCTGATAACGATTGATATTTTCGATCATCTAAGAGATCATCATAATTAGAAGAAAGTCTTGAGATAGAAACTTCTACTCCAATATTACTAGCTGTATTTTTGATCTCTTTCATGTAATTAGTGATAGCATCAGTATTGGTATCATTACACACGTCGTCTACTTTACTAGCAAACTCAAATAATCTTAATGTTACTTTAGCAGTCTGTATCCATTTATCCACTGAAAAGAGTTCCATATCTTCTTCTGAGAGTACATCATCACTGATCTGATTGAGATTGGATTTGATTCTATTTTCCCAACTATCTGTAACACTTGACATATAGTGACGACTATCATCAATCTTATTGCGAATAGCTTTATAGGTACGGAAACTCAAATTATAAATCTTAGTGAAGAGTCTACCAAATAAATTACCCAGAGTTTCCCAATTGTTTTCCATACCAACCACTAAATATTGTTTTATTTCATCAGAGACATCATCTTGTAAAAAGAGTTCCATAGATAATCTTTGATTTCTAGATAATAGGGTGATAAGTCTGATTTCATATTGGATATCAAATTCTTTATCTTCCAGAGTGGATTGAATATCGATCGTACCAGGTTTGATGTATACTGGATTAGACAGCAGATGCTGATCCATTAGGTACCCCCACGTACTTTATGTTTAGTGTGAAGCAGATTTGCCTCCAGTATCAATGGTATACACCATGGTGGCAAATTGTTTGACTTTGTCATGAGTCAAAGCTAGTGCAGCTTTAAGAATTTTAGCCATAATGATAAGACGTTTTTTATAAATGAGCATCTTGGTAAAGTTCTCTATATATGTAGTATCACCGATCATCATTTCAGTATTAGTTATCTTTGTATTGAAAGATTCAATACCTATAATGAATTCAGATTCCATGGAATTGACAGATTCGGTAACATGATTGTAATTAAGATGTTTAATACATTCATTAAGCTTTATTTGTATCTCTGATAAATCGGATATTGATTGATACCCTAAAGTATGAAATGTTTGTTGTTTAGTATCCACTATATCGTATGATAAATGCACTACATTATTTTTACTATTAATAGCTAATCCTAATTTAGACAAATATGTAAAAAAGTTATACATCTTTGGTGTGATGAGTGTATCTTGCATATTATCAGTACAAATAGCATGGAATTCTTTGAGTTCTTGATGTAATCCAATCAATAAATCGAGATCATGATGCATCTTCTGTTTAGCATCAATACCACAAAGTATAATACACTCCGGTATTGATTTACAATCATTGAATTTGTAAATAGTATAGGATATATATTTTTTAGTATCTTCTAAGATTTGATGAATAGTATTAAATTTATTTTCAGCAATAGCATTAAGACCACTGATTACATCATTATTGATAATATTGACTTTAGTGGTCAATGATTCAATAGCTAAATTAAGTCCTAATCGTTCCATATCATTTAAGTGTTTCTTATCGCCAAGATATGAACGATAAAGTGCTACAATATCTAAATCCTCATGAAGCATCTTGAGTTGTTGATCAAGTTCACTACTGATATCTGTTTCCATTTCATCTTCAATATAATCAATTACACTTTGAGTGTCATGATCACCAGTGAATGGGTTGATGGCATCTTCCATCAATTTTGATATGAACCTTTGGTGAGTGTCAAATTCCATGACCTGTTACTCCTCCGTGAGTAAAGATATTACATAAACTATAGGATGCTCACTTGGCATCTTATAGTTTACGATGGGAATAGATCACTATTCACAGTTTATATCATCTCTTCAAAGGGAGAAACAATATGCCGATGTTAGACCAAATCATGGGTAATCGTAATAAAGTATCTACTGTTGTGGATACTGCGATCCTTTATCTCATTACTAAAGGTACTTTGGAAAATTTCACCAAATTCTCACAATTGGATAGTGGTGCTACTACTTGTATGATTCTCACAGATGTGGTGGGTATTCCCACCGCTAATAAATAAGGAGTCGGATATCATGAGTAATCTTCGTATGGTTGATCTCTCCGGAGTGGGAGTCTTTTTGGATAATGAAAATTATGTTGCTATCCCCAAACAGTTTAAGGATAATAATAGTCTTTCCATGGTATCACAGAAAATGACTGAATATGTTATCTCTAAATATGAACAAAATCCAGGTACTCCTTTGACTGCTGAGCAGATCCTTAAATACCTCAGTGACTATCAGAAAGAAGAATCAGGTATCCCTTATTTTGCTATGTTGGAAGGATATGCTAATGATTGCTCTCGTGGATTTAAAGAGACTCAGTCTACGTTAAAAACCACTGTGTTTAATACAGTAAAAGAATTATCTACTCAGATCCATGAGTCAATGCAGAAGCATCTGCAGACTATGGGTGTGGCTGCTATCTTGGAACAAGATGAAGTACTCAATGAAGATGGTGATTTTGAAGAATGGGATTGGGATGAAACCATGGGTGATACTTCTACATTGTTGGATACTCTTTTCATTGATACCAATGTGACTCAGTTAGGTAAAATGGATATCTATCTGTGTAAACCCATGATGAATCATCTGAAGATGGATGTCTCTGAGACTGTGTCTTTTCCAGATGAGACTAAGATCAACATGATCAAACGTATCGTAGAGCTGACTAGTAAAGATAGTGATGCTGTAGCTGCTACTTTAGCTATCATCACTGATCGTCCTAAATATCATCATTTTATGTTTTCTAATTTTAAAGATACTGAACAATTGACTCCATTTGCCACATGTGAGAAATTTAAAAATACTCTGATGATTCATCATGCTATTTTAGAAGATATTGAAGGTATGGATCTTGATATTGAAGAAGATAGTGGTGCTGAACTCAAAGCTCGTGTGAAGCAATTACTTTTAGCTTGTGATATCATGCGGTATTACTTGATGTGTAGACGTCAGTATTTCTCTAATAGTCTTCTTTTAAATATTAAAGTCATCAATAAAGATCAGAAAGAAGCTTTTCTTAAAGATCACACTATATCTGATCTCAATAAGTATGTCAAGGTATCACATGTGATGAAGAAGATCCCTATGTATTATAATGGTGTATCTATTGATACAGTGGCTAAATCTAAAGATAGATGTGCTGGTGAATATTTAGTATATCAAGAAGATATCAAATTAAACAAACATGTGTATAAGAATAAAGCCTTAACTTTGGCTGTAAGTGATGTGATCAGATCTTATCTTTCACAAGTGGATGCTACTTTAATACCAAGACAATATAACAACAAACAACAGTATATTGAACAGATGGTGCTTACAGCTAAACATATGTTAGTAGAACTTCATAATGTAGATGGTAATGTAGAAGATTTCTTATATAGATTCATGATGATGACTCAGTACAACAATACTTCAATAGCTAATATGTATAAAGCATATCAGATGGAATCTGTAGCAGCTACTGAAAGTATGCAAGATGGTGTGATGGATCCCACTCAAGTGGAAGCTAAAGTGTGTAGTAAGTTTGTGACTAATTTCTTTAAATCTAATTTCATGAAATAAGTACTGAGTGTAGATAGTAGCCCCAATTGGGGCTACTATCTACACTACATTATATCTTCATCTATGATATATAGTAAAAGCATCGTATAGTCCTAAAAGGCACTGATTTAAACTTTATCACATCCGTGAAGGAGTGTGTGACATGGCGTCATATATCCACTTGACTGGATTTATGGAAGACACTATCTTCCATAAAGATCTCAGATTAATTATCAACAATAATAATGATCAAGGTATTGGTTATCTTAATTCTATCTTAGTGGATTATTTTGTATCTATTGGAGAACTCAAAGATACTCGTATATCTAGACTCAGTGTCATCAATAGTGGTGCTCCAGCTACTGGTAAATGTACTTTATTTTTTGATAATAAAGTTATTGAAGATCCTAATTTCTGGACTACTGCTATCACCAATGAACAAATCAACACTATCTTCAATATCTCAGAGTTTTGTTATTTGAATCAGAATCAAGATATTGCTTATATTGAACACATGCTCACTACCGATAGTGTCTTTACTAATCTTTATGTACCTGAATCTGTAGCTATCTCTACAGTCACCAATCCCATTACAATCTCTGATCCATTCAACACCAGTATTCGTATCCCCAATTGGGTAGAATTTCAAATCTATTTGACTCCAGATAAAGAAAAGATCTTAAAAGTAAAGTTATGGTTATCTAGTAATGATTTTAGTAAAAACTATCCTTATACCACTATCACTAAAGTCATTCCACCCTGTCCTCCTGAGACATTGTTTAACACTGTAAAAGGTATGTCTCAGATGGAAACTATGATTGAATCTTCAAAGTTTACATTCATTCAAATGCATCAAGATCTAGTAGCTAATGATCAAGCTGGAGCTATTTCATTTAATACTAAATACTATCTTGGAGTTAATATAGAATATACTATCGCATTTGCAGTACTCTATAAAGGTGCTAAGCAACCTACTACTATGGCCTGTAGGGCAGCTATCAAAGAATATCTTTTGAGTACTGGACTCACCACATTGGATAATCTAGAGACTCTTTTCCCTGAACTCTTTGTAGATTATCAATTTTATATCATCCCTCTGTGGGATCATAAGAAAGAATTGGAAGATCGTACTGTTTATCCTTCTATCTCACCAACGTATGCTTATATCAAAGAAGTAATTGATCGTATCTATCCCAATCTCAATGAAGATTATATGGACACACGTATTCAGATCATCCTTAATGCAGAATCTGATATCTTCTCTTTAGTAGTACCTAATGTATTAAATCCGGATTTAGTATCATTATTGGATCTTCATCCCATATTTACCCGTAGGGCTGCTGGTGAAACTGCTTATAACTATATGACAGTTAAGACTAAACAGTTGGCTGATAAATTAGCAAGAGTCTTTGCCGTATTTAATGCAGATGTGGCTACTAATGAATTTGCTTCTTATATTGAAGATGAAAGAGAGTATCTTACTTTTACTGTAGGTAATACTGAACTTCAGGTTTTATCGCCCACTGGATATCATTATGTGCCGGAGGTGTCATGATCCCTACAGTAGGTATCACATATAAATTTTCTTTTGCTCCAGGATACACTGCATTGGATGGGATCTATCATGTAGGACAAATACTCACCTTTCAAGAAATGATCCAAAGTGAGAATTCTTTGATCAATGGTTTTTATATGTTAGTGGATAAAACATCCACAGATTACAACAATGATTTAGCTTATGTGAGAGAAAGTAAGATAGTCAAACTCATGAATCCAGATACGCTCTCAGACAGTAGTGCTATCTATGCACCACTTTATTATTTATCTATGGTACCTGATCCTAATGTTAAAAAGTATTTTCATTTATCTATTGGATTTGATCTTGGTATCTATGATGACCCAGAACAACTTTCATTCATATCAACTAATCTAGCCCAACAGTTTCAAGCTACTTTAGGTATAATCAATGCTTCTCCTGAAATCTTTGAATTGGAATCTACTTGGATGACTACCGATACTTATATCACACAATATAAAGATATTAGACAAGCCAATATCAAAGAAATACTGAACTATTTCAGTGAAAATAAAAGATTGGAATTAGAGATAGCTAGTCTCAGATCTAAACTTAAAGCTTATGAAGAGATCATAGTGGATCATATCCCACCATCTAACGGAGGTTAATTTACACTATGAGTTATTTGAACCCAGATCTGGCAGGAGATTCTCCTCTCCATAAAGTAGAAAATGATGTAAGAGAGATCTTTAAGACCCCTCAAGTCTTTGACTTTGGTACTACTGTATTTGGTGAATCTATTGTATTGAAAATGGTTGATACAACGAGTGCCAGTGCACCGACTACACTTGTGTTGGGTAGGGATTATCAAGTATTAGAAAGTGATATTGATTATGATCAGATGGCTAAGATGAAAGTATATGATCCGACTTTTGGAAAGATCCTTTGTCGTAGTGTCACCATCTATTCAAACAATACACTCAATTATTTAGTCAATGCTACATATCAGAGATTGTATCCAAATCAAATCCGTACAGCATATTACAATGGTGAACCTCTCAATTTTACTCCTGAACTCTTGACAGCTATCTTGCAGCATCTGCAACATCTTGAATTACGCACTTCTAAAGTGGATGATAAAACTGGTGTCACGGAACATGATGCTCGTATCTATGAAATTGATATCCACATGGAAAATCCTTTAAATAAAGTAGAAAATGAAGCACATGAAATGAATGCTTCTGAAGGGAAGATCTATATCCACCCAGTTGGTGGTGCATTCTATGGTGAATCCTTAGTGATCAAACATCCTGCTACAAATTCTACACTCATTGAAAATCAAGATTATAAGATCTTTAGTTTAGATCTCCATAAAACTATGCTCACCTCTAGGAAGAAACCAGTCTATAACTTCATTATTATGCTTATCCCATTAAATGGTGATGTGACTATTGATTATCATGCCTTTGGTGGTGATCCCACTGTAGAGAATATTCGTGATCTTAAGATTCAATTTCAAAATATTGTAGCCTATCTCAATGAAGCAGCTTTTATCACCGATAGTACTTTAGGTAGGACAAAAGTCATCACGAGTCTCACTGCTCGCATAGCTGAATTGGAGGAAGACATGCGTAGATTGTTACTGGAAGGAAAACCCAATTATGGAGATGCTACCAGTGGCCAGGTAGTACTGAAAAAGCTCCATGCGAGTGGTGATAATAATCTTCATTGGTGGAATATAGCAAAACTCTATAAAGTCAGTGGTGCTAATGATATCATTAATGCTGATCGTATGCGACTCAGATTAGAGACAAAGTATACTAAATTTATGATGGATGTGATCATCTCTGTCAATTTAAATAATCCAAGTGGTAATCGTTTTGATGTAGTGATAGAGTCAGATATCTATCCTAAAGGGTACATCCCTCTGGAAGATTATTCTGGTGTAGACACACTCATTAGACCCCAGTTTAGGGCTATCTGGAATGCCAATAGTACACAACAGTCAGGTATCATCATTCAGTTTGGTATGGAGCTCAAATCAGTCTCTACTGAGACATTGGTCATCGTAGACAATAGTGGTACTGAGAGTTGTTTTATCATTGATCTTGAAGTGGATGATATATTGTTACCCAATGATGATATCGTACAATTACCTAATCCTAATCATGTATGGGATATGTCTAATGAAAACAGTAAATGGGAATCTACCTTAGCTCCTTTCACTGAAGGTCATTTAGTGTGGGCTGGTGTCAAGCCTCTTAATAGACCTGATGGTGAGTTTAAACACTTCATGCTCACAGATCATTTCTTGGATAACAATACTGATTATACTCGTATCAAGAAAGTGAGATTAGAACTCTGTGAAGTAGGTACTGCATATCAATTCCCCATTGATATTGATTTTATCCCAGGTAAAGAAAACTTAGTTGGATTTAAGACATTTCATTATAATAAACGTCCTGCATATATCAATATGAGGATCTATCGTGATGATCTTGGTGATATCCAGTTTGATTTTAATACTGAAGTAGAAGCTGGTCTTGAGTCTAACCAATTGGATATTCGTGGCGTAGTCATCTACGTCTAGGAGGATGGTATTATGATCTTAGTCACTACGATGTTACGTGATAATGTAGAACAAGTCACTGGTATGAGTATCATCCCTAAAGAGCAGGGCCCTAAGGGTAATCTCCCCAATGGGCAGTATACCTTTTCTGATAATGAGATCCCTAAAGATTTTTATGTGAACTACCAGCAGTATTATGTAATTGATGGGATGCTCCATGCTGATCCTGGAAAGATGATGATGTAATACTTTGGGGTCAGGGAGAAATCCCTGACCCCATATATCTCACCCATTATTTGAATATATATTACACACATGATACTGTTTAAATAAACCTTTTAACTTTGGGGGAACACCATGACTATTGAACTTGGGTCCTATTGCAAAGATATGATCACGGGTATTGAGGGGCATGCTGTTATGCGAGTTAAACATGTCACTGGGTGTGATCGTTATACATTACAACCAAGAATTATTGGTGAATTGGATGGTAAGACTATACCTGAATCTTTTGATTTTGATGAAAATCGATTGACGGTAGATCCTGAAAAATCAATGGGTGGTTTTGAAGATTTTGATGGTGATGAACCGGATATTAAATTGGGTATGTATGTTATTGATAATATTACTGGATTTAAAGGTTATGTCATTATGCGGGTTGAGGATCTTGCTGGAAGGGTACGCTTTGGAATACAAGCCACAGCTAATCTTAAGGAAAATCAGAAAGACAGTCCTCCGTATCACTATACTGATTGGCGTAGACTGGAAGATGCAAGTGATGATCAACATCCACATTTGGTGATCCCGGGTATTACTGATACTGTTGAATCTGAAAAAACTGAGTCAAAAGATAAGAAAAAGAAATCTTCGGGTAAAGGTGCTGATACATTGATGGGGCGTTGCCCGTTATAGTGATGGGTGGGATGTTAGTAACATACTAACATCCCACCATATTGTTGATCAATTTTTTTTAAATATATATCACTAATGTGAATCCGGATATTAAATCTTAGATAATAATCCAACTTTTGGAGGATCATATGTTAAATTTGAATCTTCAGATCTTAGAAGATCTAACACCAAAGTATCAACACTTGGTATATCACAAATTGAATGCTTCGGAGCGTAAAATCCTAGCTACCATGGCTAGGATAAATACACGTATTCGGGTACGTAATTTGGTAAGTGTCATGCCAGCACCAAAACCCCAACACAACATATTGAGCATGCAGCTCTATCGTCTCAATAAGACAAAAGGCATCCTCAATAATAACAAAGACGGCTATGATTTTAATGACGTGTGGTTGCGTCTTTGGTTTAGGGCTAGGGCTGGGTTGTTTTAATAAACCTTTACTACGGGGTACGACATGTCCAAATTTGATCAGCTCACCATGGTAGAATTTGCCAAGTATCTTGAACGATACTCTGGTATTGTCACATTTCATGAAGAAGCATTTCATGGTGCTTTTACACATGAAATGTTTGGTGTCTTTCTGGCTTTCCCCACTTGGGAAGTGAGTATCTCTGACAGTGGAAGTTTTAGTGCACCCACTCTTAGTCTACTCTTAGAAGAGATGGATAAGATCCATCCCATCACACACAACCAACGGAAGTAATACCATGAAGATATCTCTGAATACCATTGCAGCCAAGCTGCATTTCATTTTGGTGTATTGGGGTAATGTGATTTATTGTTTACTCCTGTGTTTATTCATGCGGGATTACCCCACAATCATCATCCCTGTGATAGGGATGATGGTCTTTACTAACTATAGGAGTTATCTTCTCACCCAGTGTCCTGATCAGGTCATGGGTGATATGGTGCGGATGCTGGGTGTACCAGCTGGTACTGCAATCAATTACAATATTATAAATTGGAAATGCATCACCAAGGTCGCAATACTCCCCATTGGGGATACTGTGTTTGCTGGTGTAATCCCTGGATTCGGTGTAGTGTGTACTGCGGCAGTGGATCGTTTGAGTGTACCACAAGTGGAGGCATTGATGTCCCATGAGGTGTGTCATTTGATTCATAATGACATCCATAATCGTAATTATGTAGCCATGCTACTCAATGTGGCGGCTATTGGTGTCGGTATCGTTATGACATACATAGGTGTCGCTTGGGGTTGGGCTATGGTCACTGGGTATATTTTATCATGTTTATATATTGGCTACCTCCATCACATGGAATATCGTGCAGATATGGCAACAGTAGAGGATGGTCTTGGTAAGGAGATGATAGATCTCCTGGAACACCATATCCCAGATTCAAAGATGGATACTACTCATCCCATGAATGCAAAGCGTATTCGTGCCATTCAAAAGGCAATAACAAATTAACTCAGGGGGTCAATATGCGGTGGATTACAAAGCTTTTAGTTGGTATCATCTTCATGTGCATCACTGCACAGGTCTGTTCAATCTTATATGTCATATTGATGGATAATGTTTCACCATTTCAAACATGGATAAGTATTGTGTGTCTCAGTGGTATTGCAAATTTGTTAGCAATAGGATGTTCAGATTGGCTCATCAGGATGCATAAAAAATAATCCAGTTGATATAGCTAGGATGTGTGGGCCCGATGCCAACACATCCTAGCTAAAAGACTTCTATATTTTTTTATAGTGATTGTTATTCATTATTATTTTAACTATATATTACATATGTGATATGAAACTATTGATCCATTAAAGGGGGTATTTATTCATGCATCAGCTCACCATCACTGTGCCGGGGTATATTGTAGACAAGATCTCTGAACTCATTGGTCTCTTTGGTGGGGAGATCTTAAAAAATGAAATCGTGATCGCAGGCCTCATCTTTAATGCTGAAAATCCCAAATTGGATAATACGACTCTTAAGAAGTTACGTATCAATCTCAAACTCTCGCAACCGCAAATGGCTGCTAAGCTTGGCATGCCCCCGCAACAGCTCAGTATGTATGAAACTGGGTATCGGGGTATCACCGCCAAACGATCAAAAATGATCATCCAAACACTTTCTTCTGAAATGGATCCCAGTGTCGGTGATCAGATGCGCGCTGAACTTGGTATCCAATCACACTAGACCTATCACGGGGAGTATCTATGATAGATACTCCCCTACCAAGGAGCCATTATGCGTAAAGTTTGTACTCAATGTTTGACTATCATCAGACCACATGAATTTGAAAGACATCGTGGTACTTGTGGTGGTAAACTCATCACCATTGATGATCAGATTTGTGATATTATCACCAAGATATGGAAAGTTGGTATCCATACAGAATTTAGTTGTATTGGTCATTTTGAATCCAATGTATTTTCACCCTATATCGTATTTGTTGATTTGGATCCCACGGTAGCAGAAAATATCATGCACATTGTAAAGCGTATGGCTGATGATACATTTTTAGAATTGAATAAAACTAAAAATAATCAAGATCGTGCTAAATTTGATATCACTCTTTATGCTATTCCACCAAGTGGGGAAAAACAACAACTCAGTCTAGCAGATAAGATTGATTATCAGACTAGATTTCTTATGGTGTTATATAGTATTTTGGAATATTCTAAATGAGTGTATCAGATTTTTTACCTGTCAGTATGACACAAAAGCATCTTGATAGATTAAATTTTAATCTTGTTAGTGAGATTGGTAAAAGTGGTTTAGATTTTGCTGATATTTACATACATTTAAATAATGAAATACCACCAAAAGATTTTTACATGTTTGTATATCATTCATACATTTTTGATAGAAAGAAATTAGCTAAAATTAGAAGTGCTTTTAATAAAGCTATTCAATCTCATCGTTATAAAGCATTTATTTCTCGGATATATGAATATTTAATTGAATATTATAGTTTAGCTGAAATTGCAAAAACTATCAATAGTACACAAAAAGAATTGATTAAATTCACTAGAGATCAGACACTTTTAATACCGATTGAAATAATCTGTAAATTGGAAGATTTTTGGAATACACATGGTACACAATCAAGATGTTCTCTTCTTCGACATAAAACACATTCTAAAGAAAGTCACATTAAGGAGGGATCATCATGTTAGATGAAAAAGATACATTGTTTCTTAATTCACTTAGACCCACAATTGCATCTATCATTTGGTATAATCTTTCAGCAACCATTGATGCACATTATTTATTTTCTACATATTCTGCTGGTGATCAATTGGCTATTTTGTATAACAATGTTGGTAATACGTGTCATGGTTTGTTACGAAATGATAAATTTCCAAAAGATCAAATAGAACATTATGCATGGTTATTTTTAAATGAAATCATTCGTGAAAAAAATATATCTAAAATAGATAAGATTACCAAACACATCAATAAGCGTGTACATGAATATATTTTAAGGAATGCTAATGTCTAAATATCAGCCCATGTTAAAGCAGATAAAATTTTAAATATTACTATTAGTAAAAATATAAAATAATGACTGAAAGGAGATAAATCAAGATGAAAGGGAGGAATAACTACATGGGATATGAATTTACTAAAACTGAGTTTCTTTTACCTATTGAGGAAATTGAAGAATCTGCACTTAAACAGTTTCAGATTATTGATTCTAAACCCTGGGTTATTAAAGCTGCTGCAATGCCAGATGCACATAGTGGTAAATCTGAAATGCCCGTTGGTGGTGTAGCTATCACTGAAAATATCATTGCACCCGAATGGGTTGGTGTAGATATTGGTTGTGGTGTTACATTTTACGATACTGGGATTCCTTATGATATTTTTAAATTATGTTGTTTAGATCAATTGGAACATCTTGATGATAACAACAATGTATTGATGTCTGGTGCAAAAGGTCTCAGTGTTGCAATTAAAAGAATTATTCCATTTGGATATAATATCCGCCATACTGGTGAAATTGGTATTTTTACTTCAGCTCTCGGTAATAAAGAATTAGATACTTTAATTAGAGCTAAAGAGGTTGATGCACTTGGCACTGTTGGTGGTGGAAACCACTTTGTTGAATTCGGTATTACATTAACTGGTACTGTTGGTATTACTATTCACACTGGATCTAGAAATTTGGGTCTCACAATCTGCAATACTTATTTAAAACTTGGTACACATTTTAAATTAGATAGTGAATTGGGGGATGCATATTTTGAAGATATGACCTTTGCAATTAATTGGGCATATGACAATCGAAATATGATATTGCACACTGTTCTATATTTATTGAATAGCTTTAAATTTCCCAAACCTGTTACGTATGATGAATCTAAACATATTGATATTCATCACAACTATGCTGAAATTACCTGTAATGGTATTATACATAGAAAGGGTGCAACTGCTGCATATAAAGATACTCACGGAATCATTCCGGGGAATATGGAAGATGGTGTTTTTATTGTAAATGGTTTGGGTAATGAAACATATTTAAATACTTGTTCACATGGTGCTGGCAGAAAAATGAGTCGTAGTGCTGCATTTAAAACACTGAATTATAATGATTTTGAAACCAGTATGAAAAAATCTGGAGTATATACTGAAATGTGTGAATCTATTTTAGATGAAAGTAAAGAAGCTTATAAAGATATTTATAAAATCATCGAATTACAAGATGGCAAAGTATTTAATGTTGTTAACTATGTAAAACCTTTTTGTTGTATTAAAGATACTACTCCAAATAAACGATATAGAAAAAAGAAATAATCATAATGACCAATGGGACTATGAAAAAGGAGCACCTAGCTATGGAAGTTAATATTAATTGCATGTATGATACAGCCATACACATTGCTTCTGAAGCACATGCTGGTCAGGTAGATAAAGCTGGACAGCCTTATATTCTTCACCCTATCAGATTATCTATGAAATTTGAATCATTGGAAGATAAGGCTATTATGTGTATGCATGATATTGTAGAAGATAGTAAATGGATCATACTTAAACTAGAAGAACTTGGGATATTTTCAGACTATATTCTTAATGGAATTAAGATTTTAACACACAATCCTGAACAGTCATATTTTCAATATATTGATATTATTTATGATAGTGTATATAGGAAACACAAGATTATGGATTTAGAGGACAATATGAATATACTCAGATATTCACGGGTGCTCACTAAGGAGGATTTTAGTTTAATTCAAAGATATCACAAAGCATGGTTGAAATTATCCGATAAAAATCATACTTAATATTTAATTTTAAGGGGGAATTTGAATTATGAAAAAAGCTAAAAGACTTAAGCGACACACATCTAATATTAAACGTAAAAATGAACCTAAAAATAATGTTTCACAATTTGGAAGATATGTTGATCTCCCAATAGATCCAGAGCTTTTTAATAAATATTTTCTTGAATTGAAATGGGATCAGAAACTTGAAATATTAAAATATTATACTACTGATGAACGAATAGCTGTTCGTGATATCATGATAGTCAATACAGATTTACGTGGTTATGAAACTGAAGAAGAATTAGAAGATTTATCAAAATTTATGGAAGGTTTAAATAAAGAGTTTATTCTTTCAGATGTGAAATATTTTTCAAATCCAGAATATCGTGAAGTTGAAATCATGCGATTATTTGCACTGAATGTTTATCATCATAAAGATTGTGTTAACCTTATTATTAAACAAGGAAAAGCTAGTGCTGAACATTATTTTTCATGGACCTATGATTTACATTCATTTATGAATATAGCACTACCGACAGGATTTGATGATTTTGAAAAGAAAGTCATGTCCCATTGGGAGTTAAAAATATTAAAATAATCGGAGGTTGATGTGGCTGAGATCAGTTTGTATCATGAAGAGTTGGGTCCCCGTTATAAGGAAATCATTTCTAACAAACTCATTAAATTGGGAGTTTCCAACAACCTTTGGTATTTTAGTACTACCCATGGAAGTATTTATTTAAAAGTGGATAACCCAAACTTCCTTAAGGTGATCGAACACTTGAAGGAACTTGGTTTTAAAAAGGATATCAACTATACCATCATCTTTGGGCTAAAGGAAAGTTATAGTGGCTGATAAAAATCAAGAAGGCTGTGAAATAATCTTTAATCCGGCAGGTGTGCTTAGGCGTGTTACTTTAGTATCACTAGTTGAAAATCTATTACCTGATGGAACTAAACTTCCTGAGGAGATAAAAGCTGACATCAACAAAGTGGATGATGAAATCATGAAAACCCTTTGATCGGAGGATATCATGGAAAAGATGACTCATGATGAGTTGGTGGAATTGCTGGGTGAATTGTTTGATGATGAAAGTATCGGTTGTATTGGAGAAACAACCCCAAATGGCAATGGTATGTGTACGTGTCCGAGTTGTTCTGCTATTGAAGATCTTAAGCATGAAGGTTGTGGAATGGAACCCATGGGAATGATCATCAATCATGATGATGATTGTAAACTGTATAGGTTGTATGCATATGTGAGTGCAAATCGTAAATAGATAAATGGCACTGGGACCAAGTGGTCCCAGTGCCCTCACACCAATACTCATCTATTTTTTATCTATATATCATTTCTTTGAAGACTCAGAAATGATGATACTGATTTCCTCGAAGAGGAAATCATCATTGATCATCAGTGTGAAGAGATACAACATGTCATTAATTAATCCATGACTTTTTACTATAAATGATGGAGGACAACCATGATCAAAACATTTCATCCATTCAATATACAGCCACATATCAAAAGATCACGTATCGATGGGCCTAGAGATGATCAACATCAGGTCATCTCTAAAATGAATGATTACTATGATATTTTAGCTGATGTATTTGCAAAAGATGGAGAAAGACATCACCAAGATTTTCTCATTAACACTGATATAGATTTGGATTATGATGAGACTACGTCTTATGGATTAGTGGAATATGCTGCACTGGAAGATGTATCAGCTTGTGTGAGTTATCTTAGGATGAGAGATCAATGTGCTACTTGGATCACGGGGATATTTGGTGGTGAGCCTTTCAATGAACCTTTCCTTATTGCTAGACCTGGATTTGATATGTTTAAAGATTTTACTATCACCCATAATGGAAAAGTCTATGTAACTAACGACTTGAGAGTAGATAGATCTAGTTTTATTTTACCAGAGTTGGTACATACTCCAGAAAAAGCTATCATGGATATGCAAGGTTATTTAAACTATGTACTCCCTATACCAGGTATTGGTCCTATGTCTATGCGAGTACATGAGTTAGTGGGTATGACCTTTTGGCCAAAGATGTACCGTAATCAAGATACTTTCGTTTATGTATTTCGAAATGGTGATAGGACAGATTGTCATTTTCAAAATATATCAGGAGTACTGGCATGAATGATCATCTTTTTGCACCCATCATTGTCCATGATTCTGATGGTGGGATCTTTTACATATATACCAATAAAGATATAGCTGTTTTCTTTAAACATTATTTTACATTAACTTCACCAACTATTCAAGTATATATTGGTAATATAAATAAATTTAAACAACTACTTGATCCTACTAAAACAGGTAAACTAACATTTAGGATACGTATACTTATATTAGAATTTGGTGGAAGTACGCAGATATTTAGAAAATTATATTTTTGGAAAAATTTACAACGTGCATATTTGGATATCATTGGGATAAAGTGATATGGATATACTGGAATATCATCAACAAGTAAATTACTTAAAGAAAGCTTGTATGGAGTATTATAAAAGTAGACCATTTATGTCTGATGCAGAATATGATGGGCGTTATAAACATATTTTACAATATGAAAAAGATCATCCTAATGATATATCTAAAGATAGTCCTACACAAAAGATCCATGCACCCAAGGGTAAGATCAAACATCTTAAAAAGATGATGTCACTGGAGAGTGTGGATACTTTTGAAGAGTTACAAGATTGGGTGAGAAAGAGAAAGTTACTCCCAGATACTAAATATTGTGTGGATCTCAAATTGGATGGTATGGCTCTAGAAATAGTATATAAGAATCATCAATTGTTCAGTTTATCCACTCGTGGAAAAGATGGAGAATATGGTGAAAATATTACACATAACAAATATATGTTCATCAACATACCTGATAGACTTGAAACTACAGATCAAACATTCGCTATTTATGGGGAAGCTGAATTGGATATTGATATGTTTAAAGAAATCTATCAATTAGAGAATGGAAAGAATTGTGACAATGCTCGAAATAAAGTAGCTAGTATTTTAAGGAGCAAAGTGAAAAATCCTAATTATGAAAAGAAAGTAATATTTATGGGATATGATTATTATCCAAGGTTTAAGAAATTAGATAGTTATCAATTGACTCAAGGATTGATAGATATTATTATTCCAATAACCAACATTGATTATCGTAGACAACGTATGGGTCCTATGGAAGGTATAGATTTTATTAATTATTTCTATCAGGAAATATATCGTTTGAGAAAAGATAATGATCTCTCCATTGAAATAGATGGTATCGTCATCAAAGTAAATGATGGTAATATACAAGATAAACTAGGATATGGTGCTAAGTCTCCAAATTTTATGATTGCTTGGAAGTTTCCCCCAATCACGATAAAGACATGTCTTACTGATGTGAAATGGGATGTTGGATCCACTGGTTTAGTTACTCCTACTGGTGTATTAGATCCTCCTTGTGAATTTGGTACAGTGATAGTCACTAAAGTCAATCTTCATAGTGTAAAAAATATCAGAGATAAAAGACTCATGATCAACAGTGAAGTAGATGTAGCTAGACTCAAAGATGTCATACCTGGTATAGTGGGTGTTGAATCAGTATATGAAAATGAATATCCAATATTTATCCCAACACACTGTCCTTCTTGTAATGAACCATTAGAAGTACAAAAGGTACATCTCAAATGTAATAATCTATCTTGTAGAACCAAACTTATTAAAAAGATATCCTTAGAACTCAGTGAATACAAGATCATGGGTATTGGTGAAAAGATAGTAGAAAAATTGTTTGATATATTACCAGTCAAAGATACTAAAGCTGTGATCAGTTTATCACTCGATAAATTACAGAATATCTTAGGTAATAAAGTTGGTACTAAATTATATGATCAATTTCAAGATCTCTTTAAAAAAGGTTATATGTAATATTAGTGATGCACCACCCAAATGGGTGGTGCATCACACTGTTATTCAACTTTATTTTTTTATTTAGATTGTTGAATATCTTCCATCCTATAGATCTAGTCTCTCAGACTCTTTACTCTCCTAGGAGGATCACATATATGGCTACGCCATCTGGTACTCAATTTCAAGTAGCTACAGATGCTGCTTTTACTAACAAGTTAGTGGATTACAATGGTGCATATAAGACGTCACATGTGACTACTGCTGGTGTACTCACCAAAGGTGTCCCACTCTACAGTAGAGTGAGACACGCTAGTGTAGAGACGAGCTATAGTGACTGGAGCAGTACAAAGCAGTTTAGTATAAGTAATGTGAACAATTGGATAAATATCAGTGCATACAATTATAATTCAATTTTAGATGCAGTTATCACAAATGATGATTCAATTATAACAGTTGGTTGTACAGCTTTAGAGATGCATTATGTTGCATATCCAGACACATCTGGCCAAACCATATTTCCAGCAAGGGGCAATGTTGCGTTACTTGGGGAATGTTCTTGTACTGGGTGGAAAGATGGATATTCTGCATATTCTGGGCATGCGGCATACATGACATTAAGTGGGGCTTATGCTGGTTTTTTCAATAAAATTTATTATGATAAAGCTACAAATAACTACAATATTATTGGATCAGATTCTGCACCACCATCAACAATGTCAACATTAATATCATATCCGACATTTGGCACAGTGAGTGGTTCTAAATTTACAAAACTTGCATATACAAATGGTGCATTAACCTCTTATAAAAAGTTTACACAGACAACTAATTTAGATGTAATTCCGCATATAACTATACCAAGTGGTACATATGTTTATTCACGTGGTCCTAGAATATATAAATACTCCAGTGAATATGGATCCAGTATGGGTGGAAAATATTTAAATATTGGGAGTTTAGTTGGTGGATTTTGTAAATTAGTATCTGATTCAGATAATAATATTTATGCGGTCGGTTATATAATTAAAGGTTCGATTACTTTTGGAATTGTTTGTAAATTTGATATGAATTTAAATGTGTTATGGATTAAATATTTATATGATTCTGCAGCTATAAATCCAATAGTATTGCAAGCGATAGATATTGATTTAGTAAACAATATTTTATATATTGGTGGTGATATTTTTGTGAATTATAATACCAAAAAATTAATTATCAAATGTGATTTATTTGGAAATTTAATATGGGGTCGTCATTTGAACATTTCAGCTGGATTACTTAGTTCGATATTAGTTAAAAATGAATCATCAATATATGCACTCACCACAGGTGGTGATTGTATTGGAATAACGCCACAAGCACCACCTGTAGGTGCATTTGTTGGAAATAGTTCATATCAATGGGGTGCACTGACAACTAGCACAATATGGGGAAACTATAGCACTGCATATAATTTTATCGAGGATTCAAATAATCCAACACTGTCACCCCCCGTGTATACCAATGATGTGATTACATATGGTTGGGTTGGTGGGATTCCAACAGCTCGCTATAGATATACTTATTAAAAATTGGTTGATCTAAGGTACCTAGGGTGGGGATATCCCCACCCTAGGTACCCATTCATTCTTTATCTACTGCAATAAATTCAATATCTATATTCCGTTCAAGTAAGATGGTATCATTTCTATCTACAGTCAATACTTGTGCCAATATAGGTTGGGCATCTTCTTCAGCTACTATTAGAGTTTGTAATGTTGGTGTATCATTGATACCAAGGATATCCACATAGACAATATAATCAGATAACTTCTCTCTGATAGTGTCAAATAATTTTGTTAAGGATATGTGCTTTGTATTAAGTTGACTGTGTATTTGTTCTATAGTTACTTTCTTTATTTTGTCTTTTATGATCTGATCATTATTAACATATTCATGTACATAGTACTTAGCACTGAGTTTCATAGCTAAGTTATATCGTTTATATAAAGAATTCCCTATACTGAATTTACAAGTACCAAATGTACGAGTAGGTCTAAAATAAATATTGGTTCTTTCAATGAGCTGATCTTGGATAGCACGTAGTGTGGTAAAATAAGCTTCTAATGTATCAGCTAATTTGTTTCTAAAAGTAATATGGTCTGGATCTTCACTGACAAAAAGTCTTGCATCGAATTGCATGATACTGATTTGATAAATGATCTCACGGTCCTTCTGAAGAATAGGATCTCCAAAATCATCATATCTTACAGTACCTGCTTTATATTTAAGATAAGGTTTACCAAGTTCATTGTTGATAGTATCACCAGCAGCATGTTCTATGGTAAGAACTGGTGTATTATTTTCAATAGTGAATGTTAACTTTCCATCTTGATCTCGTTTGTAGACATCCTGTTCATAAGTCATCGGTACATCAACTGGATAAGTTTCATATGTGATAGGAGTATGAGTAATATTAATATCATTGTTGACCACATCTTTGAGACTATGTCCAAGATGGAGTTTGATAGATTGTCTAAGTAGCACCACATATTTATCTAAGGTAGCTTGTTCTAAATCAGATACAAAGTTGAAGATGTCATTATTACCGGCTGGTAGAAAGTCTTTGCTCACCATAGTGGTAATATAATATTTATCTTCTAGATTGAGCATAAAAGGTTGGACTACATTGGCTGATTCAAAGTTGGTGATATTGAGTTGACCACTTTCATTGAACCAATAGTCTGTCGTGATATTGAAAGTATAGATCAAAAAATTATCTTCTTTCCTTGTATATTTCGCTTGGATACCAGCTACATGACCAAGTGCTGTATAGGTACTCACATAGATATAGATCTGATCTTCAGTAGCTAATTCCAGATCTTTAGATTTACTTACTACAAGCTCTACGGTGTATCCTCCAGTACCACCAGCATTATGCACTACTGAGACACCATAGATGACGATCTGTGGGGCTACTTCATCATTGCTCTTAAGAAAAGTGAGTTCATTAGCACTGCATGATAAAAGATTGTAACTGATAGCTTTAGGGTATCTATCATCAGTGAGAACATGGATATGAAATGGTGAAGTAGTAAATGTACTTCCATTGAATTTCTCAATGAGTTCAGTCTTAGTGAGAGTACTAAATTCATTGATTTCAATATCAGTCAGTGGTGTAGCTATCAGTGTATTATCATCATAAAGATACATGGTAGATGGCATGATGGTATATGTAGCATCGGGATTAGTGATGATAGATGATACATCTTCTACACTAGAAGCTGAGATATTGACTACTGCATTAGTTGTAGCTAAGATCATACCATCAGTATCTGTAAGTACTCTATGTGCATGATAGACTCTATCAGTGATATTATCTAAATATTTATAAACACCAAATCCATTATCTTCCAAATACTTTTCAATATTTGATGGTGTGATTGGTACTGTCTTATAGAAATTCTGATTGACTACTCTATCACGTAATTCTTCAAAACTCAGACCATCACTACCACCCAAGAGTTTAGGCTGCATTGGGAGCACATTGATAGTAGGCATAGCTTTGAGTACTTTAGAATATTGTGAAGTATTAGGAAGATTAAGATTAAAGCTGCAATTGAGTGCATCTATTGGGATACTGGAAAGATCATCATCTAATGCACCGTAGGTAGTATAGACTTCCATATAGAGTTTAGTGCCCATCATGTTGTTAGTGAAATAGATCTGTGGTATATCAATGGTGAATTGGCTCTGACTACTGTCTACTAAAAGTCTAGCTGTTGCTTTAGTGGGATCATAGACAGTCTTTGATAAGGCTTGGGATAATTCAATATATTCATTATCCTTGATAGTCCAAATACGAATAGCATAAAATTTATTAGTATAATTATATTTTTTAATGAATCCAGTCTTAGCAATGAGATCTTCTTTTACGATACTTCTAAAGAATTGAAAAGTGGGTATCTCAATATGGAGGAGTTCTACATTACTATATGTTTCTTCTGTAGTAGTCAAGATATTCTGAGAAATAGTGAGCAAAGGATTTGCATCATCTGCATCCCAAGTAGCCAACACTGTATTAGTTAATTTATTGATACGGATATTAATGGGATAATGAATACCCAATTGATATCTACCCACTAAGAATGTAGTATACTTTGGTATCACTACCAATTTATAAAAATCATTAAAAGAGAGTGCATTATCTACAAGGTATCGTTTATTAAGTGTAAGCCGTATTTTACAAGTACATGTAGTACTGAAAAGATTTAAATAATCATAATCACACATATGTTTAAAGAGATCCTCAGGAGTGAGAGCTCTACGTGGATAAAAAGATCTATCGGATTCAAAGATATACTGAGCCGTTACATTGTTTAAAGCAGCACCATATTCCAATAAAAAACAAAATGGACTATGTGCATCAGCTACTATCATTTCACCATTGAATCTATTTTCTAATTCAGTGAGTGCATAAGACTGAGCTAAACAGGGATTGAGGAGTAAAGTACTGCCCAGATCTTTATCTTCAAACATGAGTCTGCCTCCTTTGTCTTAAATGTATTTGTTTTAAATGTATTTGGCTTAAATGTATCAAGCTAAACCATCACTTTCTTCTTCATAATCAAGAGTATTTACATCGGTGATAGTATCATCCGCATTTTGTACTTTTAATTCAGTATCTAAGTCTTCAGCTAAAATCTTTTCCAATGTGGCTTGTTGTAATGCTTGATATGATTTGACTAATGCAGCTATGTCTACTGTAGATTCATTATAAGCAGAGATATCATCAGCATGTGCTCTGAATTCTAATCTGAATCCTTCAGAGGTACTACGGATATATGGATATCCTAAAAAGTTATATTGAAGTTCTTCTGGTACTTTCTTATAATTATCAGTGTCAATACCCATCACATATCTTCTCATGAGTCTATTGAAATCTCTGATAGGACCATCTTTAGGACTATACTCCATACCATTATAAACAAAAGGTACACTGAATTTATTAGCAGCTTCTACTACAGATTCACCTTCACTGAAATTAAAGAGTGCACCCACTGAAGCTGCTTTAGGAAAACATCCAGTAGCTTTAGCCCATTTGACTATGTACTTCCTTGAGGGGTCCAATATAAATCTATATATAGATACAGTATAGTTGAGTCTTTTCATATTGATATGATGTGGATATGCTACAACGATACCTTTATTCTGTAAAGCTACATAATAGATCCACATATAAATCAAGGCTAGATTGATACCACCCCAAATATCTTTAAATCCCAATGTCAATTCACCGCTCTTATACAACATATCACTCCCCTTAGCATATGTGATATCTTCATTATGATATCCACCTTCAGTAGTCTCAGTCTCTAAAATAAAATCAGGAAATCCGCTAATATCAGTCAGACAATTACACAATGGTGTCATGAATGGACTGCGGATATCCACTAAAGGACTATTGTTGACAGCCTCAGCATTGTCTTCACAAAATTTAGTATCTAATAGTGCACGTAACATAAATGGTACACCTTTATTCTCATGTTGATCATTGACTGGATCTCCAGTATCTAAAGCATTGAGTGTAGGATCTTGACGGATATTGACATTACTAAGATTAAGTTTAGGTCTAGTGATAAAAGTGAGACCCACTTGTTCACTGTTGGGTGGAGTGAAAGCTGTTTTATACTTGTCATATTTAGCTACTATAGTTTGAAGACTACCGTTGAATGGTCCAGCACCAATACTAATATAAAGATTTCTCAATAATCCAGCATAAAATGTGATGAGTTGATTTTCATTAAGTAACATACCGGGTCTAACAAATGCACCTATACCCTCAGATCCTTCAATGACTTGTTTATCCGCCCAAACTAAATGTGGATCTATCGGCATATGTCAAATACCTCCTCTATGGGTATAAATAGATTTCTTCTCGTAATATGGCCAGTTTTACTATAGGAACATATAGAGGTAGATGATACTCTCACTACCTTTATTTTACACGATAGCATCAGTATAAAGGAGTCAGTCCATGCAATTGACGAATGATCAAGGTGAACTCACATGGGGAAATCTTGTGGAGGTATTTCGTAATTACGAAGATTATACTTCCATGAGTCTTCCACAATATACTAAACGTTGTATGGTCCATAGTAGGACATTCATTCAAGCTGAAGTCTTTGAAAATGACATCATCCCAGATATCATGCGCACTACCATGAATATGTATACTGGATTTATCATCACTGCTTTTGATATGGCTAAATATGCTATTGGATCTAAGACTGTACGTGATATGATGGGTACTGTAGCTACTGAAGCTATCCATGAATATGTCACTGATCGAATCATGCAAGAACTTTTTCCTTCTACCATGGTATCTATTGAACCCACAGGTACTACTATTGATGATAAACCTTGGGGTGGTAGAGAACCCGGTAAGACCCCCAATCCTAATGGATCTAAAGTTGTAGATCATAATCTTGCTAATACACCCATTCCTTCTGGTAAGATCATCCAAGTAGCCTTTGGTGACCCTAAAGGTAAATATGGTGATAAGAATTCTGGTGCATTTACTATCAATATGTATTTACAAATGCATCCTACGGTAGTACCGCAGGATGTGGCTGAAGCTTTTGTAGATGTGAATTTTACTCCTTCATTTAAACAACGTTGGTTACAGATGACCACTGGTGAAGTTTCTTTCTGGAAAGATTTTGTACTCAGCCATGATCTGGTAAAACGTCGTCGTAATGCCATGCGCCATGATAAATCTGGTGCACTCACTGATATGCTCAAGAGACAGCAGTCTGCTGTCACCGATGCTTGGCTCAAACTTGCACTTATTTTTAATGAAAAACAGAATATTGCTAATACTGTACTCATCTTTGATAAACAAAGCTTTGATCGTGCTTGTGTGCGCAATGGTCTCAATTTCAATCAGTTCAATAGTAGACAGCGTTTCTTTAATAAGACTTTTTCTATGATGGTCATTGTCGTCGATCAGAATTACAATAAAGTAGATTATTATTTTCATGGTTTAGATATCAAAGCTCAGTATGATTTCAAACAGCTTAAAGTTGCAGGTAAAGCTGATAAATATGATCTCAATGATATCATGAAATCGATGAGCCAGGGTATGGCTCCTCGGTTCTAATATAAAGGAGATATCAATCATGAGCGTCTTTTCCAAGCTGGCTGAAAATATCATTCAATTGACAAAAGATGCTGTAAAGACTCGGAGCATCCCAGTCGATGATCTCAGAGATGTGATCAAAGAAAATATCAATACTCATAAAAAATTACATGATCTGATCTTCACCATGAATCCAAAAGAATATAAAGATATCTATACCAAATATGCTACTGCTAGTAAGCAAGCTAAAGGTCCTGCTCAAAATGTTTATCCTGAATATATGAAGAAGCTCCAAGGTAAAGCTAAGTCTGATGAAGATAAATTTTTTATGTGTTCTTTAGCTGAAGCCAATATGGATTTCCATGGTATCCTCATTGAAATCGGTAAGAATCTTGATACTATCATTGAAGATAAAGTAGTCAATATCAAAAATGTTAGGATGACGGCTATCTCAGTATTGGGTATTCTTAGACAATCAAATATGTTAGCCATGTTCACTAAATTCTTATTTACTCAAGTATCTTCTGCATTAGCTGGTAAATTAGAAGACATCCCTAACTATCGTACTAAGTACTTGATAGATCATGCTGATAAAATCTCTAATATTGTTAATCAAGTGCGTAGTAAGACTGGTGCATATATGTTCCTTAAAGAAGCTAAAGAACTTAAAAATAAGAATGCTGATTTAGTCTTAGGTGCTTCACCCAATGGTCTTAGTTTTCTTAACATGATCAATGCTAATCATTACACTAAAGGGTTCTTAGATAATCTTGATACTTTACTCAGTGTACTCAATATCTTTCGTTGGACTCAAGAAAAGTGGGATGATTATTTAGATGAATGTCATCGTTCAAATAAAGAGACACTCTCTTGGATGGAATCTCATGTGACTATCTTACGTATGGAATTATCAAACATGGATCACAATGATCCAAAATATCAACATATGCAGAAAGTAGTGGATGCTTATGACATGCGTATCGCTGAATATGACCGCAAGATCAAAGATTATGAAGAGGGGAACTAGATCATGGGATGCTTAGCATTGACTGAAAACAATGATCTTAGACCAGGTGATCTTACTCGGATTGAATATCTTTATATCTTGAATTTTATTGAGCTCTTAAAGAAAGTAGATCCTGGATATACTGATCCATATATCACAGCACAATATATTGATCAAACTAAAACTTTTCCAGTGTCAGATTATTCATTTGAACTTATTGAAAGAGTACATATCAATCATAAAGAACGGATCATTAGTTTCATTAATAGTAAATATGAAAAAGTGTTACGTATTATTTTGAAATATATAAAAGAGAATCTCAAAAATCCAGAAAAGTATGATCCAGTACCCATGACTCCAGCTATGAAACACACAGTAGATACTTTTTTGGAAGATGATAAATTGACACGTATCAATTGGAGATTTGATAGATATAATCGAGATACTTGTGGTATGGATAGAGAAGTAGAAGCTATGGCTGCTATGGTGATTGGTAATTTTCAACTCCATGAATCTTTAATGAATGTTCAAGCTAAGACTTGGAAATCAGACATCCATAATCAAGTAATCAATAATCAATATACCACAGTGGATCTTATCAAATTGGATAAATTCATTGATATGCTTGGTAATCGATATGTTTCATTTGTTGATCATAAACCAGAATCTACTTTACTGAAAATGAAATATATGGCTAACATTCTTAATATCATTATGCACCTGATCATCCCAGTACAATGTGTACCAAAAGTATTTGATACTTTATATGAAGATTTGTTTAAAGATGGTGTCCTTGATATCAATAAGATCAAATCTACTATTTTAAGAAATAAAGATCTCACCCGTTTTAATCTTAATAACATTATTACAGCTAACAATAAACACTTTATTAATACCAAACAAAATAGGACTATTCCATTTGAATACAATCATCAGATAGAAAGATATTTAGTTTTACATAATGTGGTAAGTAATCTTGGATACTTTTGTGGAATGGTATAGGCAATACAGCACTTTGTCGTATATAGATCCATTAGATCTTACGATATCTTATAGGTCAAAGTCCATCTGAGACCTAGCGTGTTGTTTGTACGTACAACCAACCTGGTATACGAACATCGATGTCGTGTACCGAAAACAGCTTTTTGCAAAGGGAATTCCCATGTTTAAAGATCTCACTGCGGCTACCGAGTCCTTGGACAACCTGTTCATGGAAGGCGAAGACGGCGGCAGCCAGGAAGTCACCGTCGATCTGGAGATCCAGGTCACCGAAGACGCTGTCGAGCCGATCGAAGAGGCCGTCGAGGCTGAAGAAGTCGTCGACGATACCACCGAGACCGTCGAGGAAATGCTCGGCAACATCGAGCGCATGGAGCACAATCGGGCCGTCGTCGAAGAGTTCGGCTGGTCGCGTGCCCTGGCCATGGTCATCGATCCGACCAACGAGATCGCCAAGTTTGCTCCGGCCATGCCTGCTGTCGAGTCCCTGGACGTCACCGGTTCCCCCAATTCGGCCGAGACCGTCATGGCCGTCGAGGGCTTCAAGGAAGCTATGAAGTCCTTCTGGGAATGGATCAAGAAGATGGCCCGCAAGATCTGGGAAGCCATTTCCAGCTTTGGCCGTGCCATCATCAACTTGGTCACCAGCTACGACAAGCAGGCCCAGCGCCTGGCTAAGGCCCTGAAGGGTGCGTCCATTGACTCCAAGAAGTTGGGCGAAAAGTCTGCTTCGCTCATGAAGAAAGCGGATTGGGATACCAAGGCCAAGGCCTTCGACAGCGTGGCTTCCAGTGTCTCTTCCAAGCTCGGTGCTATCCGCAACATGCAGATCGCCAATGCGGAAACTGCTACCTTCTCCCCCGACAGCTTCGGTAGCTTGGAAGCCCTCGGCCTCAAGTACTCCGATAACTCGCTTTCCGTCTCCGGCGACGCCATGAAGGGCTTTGCTGGATCTGAGATGAAGGTGTCGGAATCCGGCTGGGGCGCCAGCGATTTCACTGCAGCTGGCCTCACCAAGATCACTTCGGTCATGAAGTCCAAGCTGACCAATGCCGTCAAGGAAATCGAAGGTGCCTGCAAGCGTCTTGAAGCCGATGCTTCTTCGGCTGAAAAGGACGAAGACAAGAAGGAAGCCGCTAAGAAGGGCGCCAAGGCCAAGCTGAAGGCCCTCAACATGGCCTCCAAGATCGTCAAGCAGCTCAACACCGTCGGCGCCAAGCTTTGCAAGGCCTACATGAAGGCTGGCTATGCTGTCTACTCTTGCAAGGCCTCCAAGAGCGAGTAGTCTATCGCTCTGGGCTACCTAGCCTGTCCACCTTTTGGGTGTCACTACAGTGGAGGGCCATATGGCCCTCCACTGTAGTCTCCCATTTTATAGAGCATCTGTATCTCACCTCTCAAAGGAGATCACCATATATGTTAGATCGTTTTCTCACTTTTACTTCTGGATGTGAAGCTATTGATTATCAGGTCAATAGTAAATTCCTAAAAGATCTAATTGATATATTTGAGATGGGGTTTACCTATCGTAAGACTATTGATATTGGTATAGTAGCTAATCGTGGTGAGATAGCTATACGTAACTTCCGAGCTATGGAAATGTGTAATTATGTAAAGAAATTTATGATGCCAGAGTTTACTAAAGTAGTCAAGATGTATACTGGGCTCAATGTGAGTAAAGTCTATACACATACTGATATCAATAGTGGACCTGCTGGATTCTTTGCTATCGATATTAGTTTTGGTGATTGGATAGCTGCTAATATCACCATGAATAGAGTCACAGGTATCAATAACAATGATACTCCTAAGTATGGTAAAGTAGCTGAAGCAATAAAAGACTTTCAAGATATGAGTATGCATTTTGATAAATCTAAAGGTAAACTCACGAGTGATAAATTTGGTAAAGATAGAAAGTTCTCAGTCAAGATCTATTTTGATGCTTTGTATGCGTATTGTCTCCATGACTTTATGAATGTTCATAGTGTAGAAGAGTTCACTGCTGGTGAGTTGGCTGCTATCATGCTCCATGAGGTAGGTCATGCACTTACCTTCATCGAGAGAGCAGGTGATCTTTATTTCTATAAAGAAAGATTGACTAAGACACTAGTCTATGCTAAGAATCATACTGATACTAAGACCCTGATAGAAGATAATTTACCTACAGTGAAGGGTACACTACAGCGACTCATAAAAAATAAGAATGTGGATAGAAAACATATAGCTTTCCTTATCAAAACATTAGATAAGATAGAACATATCAATAATAGTATTGATGAGATTCCATCAGATACTTCAGTGACTATCATCAATGGTATACTCCTTTTACTCAAAGGAATATTCATGTTAATAATCACATTAGTTCTTACTATTGAAGGGATGACATTGACTGCACGATTAGCAATTGAAGCTACAAGTAGTGTTAGTTTAAATAGTGACAATAAAACTAGTGATACTTATAGTTCAGCACATAATTTAAGATTCAGTGAACGTATGGCTGATGAATATGCCTCTCGCCATGGTGCGGGTGGATATCTTGCCAGTGGGTTAGCTAAACTATTTAAGGCCAATCTGATGATGGGTGCTACGGATAGTAAGACGTTAAGAGAGTCTGTGATGGTGTCACTATATATGAAGATGATCAGTCAGGTCTTAAATTTTGCCTATTACATGGTACCCAATTACACCTATGAAGAGAATTATACTCGTATAGCTAGAGTAGTACAGAATGCTATTGTACCTTTGAAAGATCCTAAGATCCCTCCTGGAGTAAGGAAAGATCTGATAGAAGACTATGAACAAGCTTTAAAGATCTGTAAAGACTTTAAAGGTGTGGTGGATACTGATATCATACAACAATTGATGCATGTGATGAAATGTTTCATAGATATCCCTACTATAGTGAGAAACTTTACTAATGGTGGACTCCGTAGAGATTATGAAAAGTTAAATGATCAGTTAGATGAGATCCTTAATAATAAATTGTATTATCAGTATAATAAATTTATGAGTTTGACAGAATAGATGATGGGGAGAGACACAGTCCCAATTGGGACTGTGTCTCTCTACCTAGATATTGAAGATATATTTAAATTTATAGAATAAAAACATTAATCAATATAGATATACTTGTAGTGATGTTTGTAAATCAGTGATTGTAACAGCAGATAATGAAGCTGAATCAGAGGTCAGTATATTTTGATTAAGTGTAAGCTGATATTCTGGATAAGTAGTATTAAAATCTAAAAATGAATTATTTGTATTTGTATATTGTTCACCATATGTAATATTTGTAGTAGAGGTATTAGTACTCCAATTAAAATTAGAATTAGAAGAAAACACACCAATATAATTGGAGATGTCTAAACCCATTTTGAAAAGTTTACCTTTGCATGACATCAGTGTCATGGTTCCGTTGCTCAATAACTGTTTACTTGGCCAATATGCATCGACATTATGATTTTTCTTATATACCAATTCACCCAAATGATTAAATTTAAATATTTGGGTACTTGTGTATAAAATTACACCAGTTTCATCTGCATATAATTGAGAACACATTGCATACCCCGGTGATGAGATTTGAATAGACCATATAATTAGATTTGTAGATATTTGAATTTTATGTAACTTTCCAGCAAAAGTATATACAAAAATATAATCACTATATATAAATTTGTATGCAAAAGCATTGTCATTCATTGATCCTGCAGCTAAATAATATTCTGAAATGTATTCACCAGTAGTTTTACTTAGTGCAAATAAATGATACATGTTGCCAGTAGCATATCCACTTATAGCAGATAAATAAATTCTGGTTTGATGTGAACCATCATTTATTAAATCACCCATACCATTAGGATAATACAAAGTTAAATGATAAAATGGGGTATAATAAACTTTATGCCAAATAGAATTACCATTTAAATCATATTTTGAAAGTGAAGTAACATTTTTACCATTATTGATGGTTGTTACTTTTGGTGTCAATGATACAGCAATATAAAAAGTATTTTCTGTTTTATCAATATTAACACCAGCACCACCATTCAATGTAAAATTAGTACTATAATTTGTATTTAAATATATCATTTTTTTAACATCGGTAATGATTCCAGTATTTTTATTTATAATAAATTTATAAATAAAGTTTAAACCATTCGATGCAGTAATTAGAATTAACTGATTATCAAATACCATTGCATCTACACCAAATTGTAATCTTAAAATACTACCAACATAAACTTTTGACCATACAACTATACCACTTTCATCATTATTAATCTTAACAATTCTTAAATTATAAGAAGTATCCTGACCTAACAAATAATAACTATTATTATCACTGATCAATCTAAAATATTGATATAATGCGGTGTCATAAAAAGCAGGTGACAATATCGTTAAACTTTTGTAATTGTTGTTTATACTAAATTGCTTTACTGTACTCCATACACTGTATCCAGTCTCCACACTGCTGTGTCTCACTCTACTGTAGAGTGGTACACCCTTGGTGAGTACACCACTAGCAGTCACATGACTCGTCTTATATGCACCTGAGTAGTCTACTATTTTAGTATTGAATGTAGCATCTGTAGCTACTTGAAATTGAGTACCAGATGGCGTAGCCATATATGTGATCCTCCTAGAGGTGATGGTATCTAAAGACTATAGGATGAAGAGAGGTGGGACAGTCCCCTTGGGGACTGTCCCTGTTGACGCATTTACAGAGGCCAAGCCAGATCGATGTTGTCGAAGAAAGCTGCAGCCATAGCTTCAGCATTGGCTGCAGTATCAATGAGCTTAGTGATCACCTTTTCACGTTCAAAACACGCCAGAGTACGGATAGCCATCACCTTAAAGAAATAGAGGATCTCAGTCTCAGTGATAGCACGATATGTACCTTCAGTAATCTTGAATTCCAATTCATCCATATATTGCTTGAATTCAGTATCTTCAGGTTCAAAGATCTTAAGATAGACTAAAGAGATCATAAGTTGAGCAATACGATTACGATCAGCTTCAGCAGACTGGATCACAGTACCATCGGAAAGCTTGACACCAGCATCTTCCACCACATGTTTCTTTTCAGCCAAACGAGCAAACAATAAAGGTTTGATGATATCCATTGACTTAGCCACTAGTGTCCACTTAAATCGATACCCTTTAGCAGTGACTGTGATCTTTTCTTCAGAGAAAGGTATCACCTGTTCAATAGTAGTCTCGAAATATTCATACTGATCTATACCATTTGTATCTTTAGCTGTCACATCAAAGATATCTTTATTCTCCAAATACTTGGGAGGAAAATACTGGTTGTCAAAATAGTAGATACCCTGTTCTTCCAGGGACTTAGTATTGACAATGGTACCAGCTGTGCGCATGTCGTCCAACTGATAGTCCGTGATGGGACGATTCTCATCTTTGATGAAAAAAGGCATATGCGATCTCCTTTGAGAGATATGTGATGGTGTAGCTAAGACTATAGAATGGTCATATTGTTGATTCAGTTTAGGCTATCACAGTATCACATGTTATAGGCCCTGTGCTATTAAAGGAGAGATCCCTATGTCAGACACTTTTTCTGTCTTTTTTAATGCTATCATTGAACTTGGATTATCAGCCTATGCTATTAATATTGAACCCATTGATGATGGTATCTTAGATGTCTATACTATTAAAATAGATGAAACTTATATTTATTGGCATTGTCTCAATACAGAAAAAGCACTAGAATATCCAGCCTATGATGAAGATCATATCATACATCTCCTGACTATCCATATCTTACCTATCAGATATAAAGAAGATATCGCTACACCAAGAGATATTTATATTGCGTATCAAAATACTGAGTATATCAGTGAACTCCATTTAGATGTACTTACAGATAATATCATTCAATCTATCGTGGATAGTTTACCTGATCTCAAATACAATCCAGATTATACTGTTTATGATGGCCAGAGTGTCAAAATGAATGAAATCAATCAAGCTTATAATGAAGCATTCAATACTATTATTATTGACTATCCAGAACAAGAAGTAGCATCTTTCCCTTTACAGACAGATCAAGCTAAAGAGTACCTCTCTAATCCAAATGCAGAAGTCTCATTCTTAAGATTACTTTATGCTGGTCGTGTCAGTCGTGGATATACTGAGACATTGGAAGAACTCTGTAGAAAGATCTTATCTAAAGCTACACTGTTTGAACCTATCTCCGGATATCTCTCTGGTATCCGCCAAGCTATGGAAAAAGAAATAGAGGCTATCATCACTCGAGTAGAATCCGGTGATATCACCACCTATCAAGGATACAGATTGTGTATGCAGATCTATGTGGAATATCCAATTCCCACTAGGGAGCAATTCTTACAGATGATCACACCTGTATGACATTCATTCAATCTGTAGATATATATCATATATTTGGAGTATTGATGTATTTGATTTAGGTATACCCGTATACTACTACTTGTCTTCATTGTATTTGCTTTTATAGTAGTTATATGGGAGGACACCATGTTAGTGGTTGTCATCATTGCACTCATCGGCTAAGTTTTCATTCTTCATTAATCTTTTATTGTGGCGTGTGGATAGATATGCTGCACTGTCATCTCTATAGCCTCTTAGAGATGCTAGGTAGAGTAATCTCTACCTGCTGCATATGTGAAAACCGTAACAGGAGATAGCGTAGTGACTTATGCGAAGCATGTGTTTTTCACCCTAGGGATCCTTTGGATCTCGGCCATCAGTGGCGTAGCTCATAGTGCTACAGTATCTGATCTCACCAAAGTGGATGTCTCTATCCATAAAGTCTTAAAACAATATCCCAACCATGTACAACAGTATGCTGAACAGTATAGATTATTACTCATAGAGACTGCAGTGGTGGAATCTGATGCTGGTATCTATATCAACTGTATGGGTAATTATGGTCATTATCAAATACGTGGTACTTCAGGTAAAGAACTCATCACTGATCTTAAATCACAATATCCGGATATTTATCAAATAGTAATGAAACATTTCAATAAACAACTATCACTCAAAGATAATTTGATTCAAAATTTAGACTTTTCTACAGCATTGTGTGTAGCGTATTATTGTACCAAACTTAAAGATCCAGAGAAACAATTATCCACTGTGGAAAGTAGAGCTGCTACTTGGAAGAAATTATACAATACATATAGAGGAGCTGGTACAGTGAGTAAATATATCAAAGTCAATAAACCAATCCACCAGACAATACCAAAGATCAAACCACTCTTTTCAAATACCAATATTATTACTGAAGACAAACAATGAAATTCAAATGGTCATACTTAATACCATTGGTAGTTGTTGGTTTTGTTCTCTTTGTTTTTAGTATGGTCCTTGATCAGCTATACAGTACCACATCCACTAATCACAAACCCATTAGCTTTCAAGCACCACAAGTACAAGAGTATGGAATCAAGCATGAAGAAGAACCACTCCCACCTATCAAGTATTTTGGATATCTGAAATCAAGTAAGGTCAATGATCTCAATCATCTTTACTTTGAAGTATTTGATCAAGATAAGCATCTATACAAAATAGTCCAACTCTATGGTATAAAGGTACCCAATGATTCAAATATTAAAAAAGCTATTGACACTGTCATTGGAGTATATGCAGAGAATCAAGTCATCATTGTGTCTAGGACAGATCATCCTGATCAACAGTTTGATATTGTCTCAATCAAGATCATCACACCAAACAATATCCTCATAGATTTGGCTGAGCTCCTCACTACAAAAGGCTCCGTCGATGTCACTGAGGATACCAAACATCAGATGACACATGCCCTCCTTAATAAAGGAAAGTCCTATGCTCAAGAGCACCATTTGGGCATCTGGGCTAATACTTCCATATCAAAGTAAAATCATCATTGCTGGTAGTAGAAGTATCATTGATCCAAATCTAATTTATCCAATCTTAGATGATCATTTTTCATATATAGGTGAAGTAGTTTGTGGGACAGCTCTTGGTGTAGACACCATTGGTGCTCATTGGGCAATAGATAGACAAGTCAGGATCAGTTGTTTTAAACCTGATTGGCATCCCAATGGGCATTATGACAAATCTGCTGGATATAAACGTAATATAGAAATGGGTGAATATGCACATGGACTATTAGCTTTTTGGGATGGTCAATCACGGGGGACCAACCACATGATCAATATCATGGATCGGTTGGGTAAACCCTATGTAGTCTATAAACTTGCAGCATGACCCTATACATAGTCACCATGGGAGCATTGCTCCCATGGTGTACTACACAGGAGGCTACCATGTCTAAGGACAATCCGAATGAAATCATTCATGGTCCGATCATGTCCGAAGGACTCATCGGTCGAAAGTGTATACGTCAGTATCACAATGGGAATAAAGATACACATTATATCATCCGTGGGGTCTATGTAAAGACCACTGGATTTGATGATCGAATAGTGTTCATTGTAGAAGACCAAGAAACTTCTACAGTGACTAATGTGTTAGCACATCAAGTGAAACTTCTTCCGATCGAGGAGACTATCCATGAATAACAAATCTATAAATATCAAGACTTTTGCAAAACTGAAAGTTGCTATATGTATTGATGATGTCATGGAGAAAGGTGAAACCCAAGGTACTGTATATGTTGAACCAACACAATGTAGACAAGGTATGACTTATGTGAAAATTGAAGATGGTGCACTCATCCCAGTTGAATTGTCTGAACTTTATATCAATTATGGTGAATTAGCTTTACGTGAAGGATTAGATATTGATATTGATGATATTGAATATGATAGAGTGGTCAGTGTACCAGATACAGTAAAACAAGCTATTGATAAACATTTTGATAAATTGGATGAAAATGAAATTGAATATCTGATTGAACAATTTGGAAATGAAGATAGATTTAAACATAGTTTATTCCGTATCTTCAAAGGGAATATTCCCATACCTAAATTACATGATTTAATTAATATGATTTTAAACAAGAAGGATTTTTCACCCATATTGGAATTGAATAAACTTGAGATCAAATGTTGTATGGCTAGTATTTTTAAACTATATATGAATGATCTCAATAATTTAAATATCACCCATGCTAAATTCCTTAAAGCTTATATGAATGGTGAATTCACTTTTTGATCCAAATGGAGGATATATGAAAACACTCAAAGTTAATTATTATAATAATAAACCCTCATCTAAATTATATGTGATTTTGAAGTTAGTGTCTCCAGAATCATCAAAAGAGATATTTGGGTATCACCTCATCAGTGCTTATGTTCATTCTATTGAAAACATACAAGATCCCAAAAATCACATATATCATATATGTCATACTTCCACAGAATATCTTCATTTCTTTCCTGGATGTAAAGGTCGTGAAGTCGATGTGATCACTGAAAATATCAACACTCAAAAAGATTGGGATATTGCAAGTGATCAATATTATAAATTGTTGTATGATAGGTATGATAAGTATTGGAAATCTTTAAATGATATCAATAATACCATTTGTGATAAGAGTATAGTCCATGATAAAGCATTACTGACATTATGTAATGCTAGAGATGAATATCGGGCTATCGCTTATTCTCTTAAATGTGAGGTATTACCTGATCATGGAATGATATCTCGTGATACATTTTGCAAATTACAGAATAATGATCATGAATATTATCTTGAGACTTTTGTGAATAAATGGGTGTTAGAGGAATAAAGGAAAGCACATCATGTCAAATATATATAGTTTCATCTATACTTTTCCCACTTTTATGATGTGTCAAAATACAGATGAAATCCTCTCTGCTATATGGAAGGAAAAATCTAATTATCTTTATTTATTAGAACATCATAAATCCAACAAATATTTAGCATTGGTGAAATTGAACTGTGATGGATGTAAATTACCTGAAATCTTAGGTAAACCCAATGATAGTAAATATACTCTACGTATAGAGTACAGCCATAAAAAGATACTCTATGAGTGGTCATATAGCCCACATAATATAGAAATTTATAGACAATATTGTCGTCATAATGATATTTTATATTTTAGTAATAATATTACTCAAGCTATAATGATGTTTGAATTAAAATTGTATGATATTGAAAAGATTATTACTGCACATTTTATTGAAGCACAAATAAACTTAGAACGTGATTGTAAAATCAGAATGAAAGATTTAAAAGATGATCAAGTTAAAATACTACAATCTCTTATGTTAGAGAATACAAAGATAAAAGAAGAAATGAAAGATGAGTAATATTATTGTCACTAGTAAATGGGTGATAGATAGTGATCATGTTATTGGTAAATTCTGTAAGTGTTATGGTTGTGTATGTATGATCATTGGTTTCTTTGGTGATAGTGTACAAACTACATTTCTACTTGAAGATATAAAAACAGGTAAATTGAAAGATAGAAAAATAGAAGTTTTAGATTATGATTTCACTGATCAAGATAATCAAGATATTCAGAAATATATTGATACTAAAATAAATCCAATCAAAGTTGAGGATTTATTTGGTGAAGGTGGATATTCTAGTGAGTAATAATACAACAACTGTGATATTTACAATCTGTATTACGATAATATTTGTTACCTTAGTTATCACATTTGGTATTGTGGAATATAAAAAATTAGAACTGGGTATCGTGGATAAAAGCTTAATCACTATCAAACCTTAGAATAAAACCTTTTAATAAGCAGCTGGACACAGTGGCCCGTCGGGCCACTGTGTCCATATGTAGAAAGAGCAAGGTCTTTTTTGCTCTCGTAGGCTGCTTATACCGACTGAGCCGTGTATCCGTGAGAACGAAGGAGTTCTAGGATGGTGGCTAATTGCTCAGATGGAGTGTCATATATCCTGATATCGAATGACGTAGCTACGTCGACGACTTCCAGGGATGATGGATCGATCCACTCTCTGGCGAAAAAGCGCTTGCGTTTACTCTCGTAGTTCTCCAGAAGAGAAAGCTGCAAGAATGTCAACTTCTCAAGCACGGGCAGTTCTGGATGAAGTTTTACCACCTCTTTGTAGTAAGGGACAACATCCTCGGTGAGGGTGATTGCAGAATAGCGACAGATAGCTTCGATAGTACCAGACCAGAGCACATTATCATGCACACTGATGGACTTAAACCGAATGGTCTGTCCAATAGTTAGAGTAGATGGGTCTACTAGTGCCATGAGGTCATTACCTCAAATGCACCAGCATACTCACTTGATTTGTGATACTCCGGTTGATTCATGTCTATTCGACCTTTTGCCCTAACTGGCATTTCCGGATACACTCTTCATATACACACCTCCAGGCACAATGACCTTATCTGTAGCCATCAGCTTGATGATGAGTTCACCCACCCTACTTAAGATTTCATGATAAATCAACACAGGTTGAATCACTGGATACCCATATATCAATACATTATCATCCTCTTCAAGCTCAAGATACTCCAGGTACATATCTAAGTCGTTCACGACACCTTCAGGTGCCAGAGCGTTGATATACTCCTGGGGATGCTTCGCTGTATTGGGGACTATAATATCATTTGTGTTGTATATATTTTCATCATATAAAGTCTTAATTACATGATTGATAGCTAACCTGAAATTCTCATGGATAAAGAGCATATATTTCTTATCCACTTCAGACATCACAAAGTTGTCATTTTCAATCTTTTCTTTAACGATCACAAGTACATCATTCATACTGAGTACACCATTAATAAAGAAGTTATTAGTGATAGATGCCATGGTAGCGCCAATGACATCTCTTACTACATGGTGTGCAGCTACATTGTCATGTGTATTACCACCAAGCTTTAAAGTGGGAAGATGAATACATGTCATATTTTTCATAGCTAAAGTAGCAATATCATGGACTGATTGATCTTTAGCATGACTAAGATCTGCTTGTTCAGCACGTAATTTCATATCTTCCAATAAGTCATCATAAAATTTACATTTACCTGGATGTTTAAAATTTGGATGAATGGTAGCTTTAGTAGCATCGTGTTCAAAGAGTCCATAGAATTCCATGACTGATCCATAGGTACGAATCTTATTCACCATGAATGTGTAACTATCATCTAAAGGATTTTGTCTCTCAGTCTGAATATATGGAGTAGTGGATGCAATAGCATTAAGCACTGCAAGATCTACTGCATACTGGGTAAATGTTTTATTTTTTGTAAAATACGAAGCTAGTGCAATGGGTTCTTTACGAATGGCATTAACCTCACCAACGGTACGTATAATTTCAGCTGGGATCTGTGCAGCAGTGAGTATACACAATGATTCATTTTCAGGATAAGCTTTGATATATCCAATCAATTTGCTCGTACAAGTATCACCAGTAGCCATACCATCGGGAATAGCTAACACTCTTACATTTTCTTTTACCCATTCAGTTTGCATGACTTCATTATAAAGATTGGCAGTTTGAAAATCAATATCTACGACAAAATCATAAGGTTCTGTATGAACAGAATAATCAGTTTCATCTTCTACTTTTGAACTAAACCAAGTTTGATGTTCCCAAGCTTCTCTGGGGATACCTTCAAAGATAGTCTTCATACATTTAGATAAGATCAAATGTCCACCAGAAGAAGACATAGATTGCATAAAAGCAATGACACCAGCCCAATATTCTTCAGATTTACCAGGATAAAGACTCATGAGTCTTTCAATAGAATAAGATTCATTATCGATAGTCTCCAACACAATCTTTACAAATTCTTTATAGAGTTTATTTTGATCTACTGTAGTGAGTTTGAGTGCAGCGATCTTATCTTTGTTTTGTAATGCATTCTTAAGAAAGATAGCGGCTACTAGCATGGCAGTAGTGGTGCCATCTTTAGCTCTACGATCCACTTCTCTACCAATATAAGTGATGACATTTTTAAGATATGTTTGAATGATAGATGCAAACTCTACTTTTTCCAATATAGTAATACCATCTTTAGAGAATGTGGAAGGTGAAGCCAATGCAGCATTACCACTAGCGATTACATTCCGATCTACGATCATAGAAAATTGACTATGTGGACCACAATGTGGTGTGAGTAATTGATCAATATATTCCAGGGTATCTGTAAAGATCTGTTTGTTTTCTTCAAGTTTCATATCCACAACATTTTGCATATGCAAATGTGTGTTGATGACGTTTTTACCAACGTGACCGTTGCCTGGATTGTTCATATGCTAAACGCTCCCGCGTATTAAATGTGTCTGTGGCATTAGCTGACTTATCCTGTTGTATTTGATTTTGGATGTTAGCTATGACTTTTTTACGTGGTTCATCTATCTCAGCATAAACTGATTTCAATATATCATATAAAGCAAAATCCATCTCTAACACATCAGTTACAGATAAACCAGTGAGATTGTGGATATCGGTAGACATAAAGAAACGTAATACATCTTCAAAGATAGGATTACCTATTTCTCGATTATCTTCATATTCAATACCTAGAAAGTTTCTACTCGTGATAGGTCTATCTTTATAAAAATTGGGATTAAAGAATTCACTATTGAATTTGGAAATACCCAAACACCGAGCCTTGCCTGGGTATTTCTTCCAAAATGCTAAAGCCTCTAGATGTGCTTTGGCGTATTCGACTATTTTGTCGTATTTGACTGGTTGGCTGCGGTCAGTCGAATAAGACACATTGTAAAAAAACTTGACTGCACATCAAACGGGATAAATCCATCCACTGCATTCTTAGGAGCTTTACCACACTTAGGACAACGATCATATTGATGTACCACATGGGTGATCTTAGTGGCTTTGATATATTCATGGATACCTTCATCTAACTTTACATCTTCCATACTGATGGTATCTAAGATATCACGGATATCCTCTCTAGAGGTATCATCATACGGATCATTTTTCACAGTATAAATAATATTATCTTCACCCTGACCATCGATAGTTTCAATCTCAGAGATACTCTCGATCCAAGGAAGCAAAAGCTTATAATAGTTATAACGAAGATATTCAAACACTTCATCTATCTTTGCATTGACAGCATCTTTACCAAGAGTATAGAACATCATGTTGTTGTATTCATTGCCATACATGAGATAGAGTTCTGCCGTAGGTACACGATATTTTACTTCCCAATGACTAATGATACCAGTAGCACCATTGTTGACAGTGAATCGATATGGTACTACATGCTTACCAATATTACGTTGATAGATGAGTACCTGCTCTGGATCTACTTTACCCTGATTAGTAAGAAAATCAGACATTTCTTTAGTGATGAGATCATCATTACGTACACAGAGTTTAAGGATATCAGCTTTGACTTCTTCAATATGTTCACATCTGGTGACTTCTTCACCTTCCATACCTTCTAATGGTTCAGTACAAATATAACGCACTATGATACCTTCTCTAAACATGAGTGCTGCCAATGTAGCTAAAATAGTATCATAATCATGCATACTGATATATTTAAGAATGTCTGTACCCATCTGTGCAAAATCTTTAAGACTACTATCCTGAATCACCTTCGGTAAGAAATCACTGAGGATCAATTCCTTTACAGCAATATCTGCATACAAATAAAAGTATCCACCGATCTCACGAGTAAAATGATACTTATTGTGTTGACACATCCTCACCATACCAGCAATTTCACTTAGAGACAAAGCTTTCAGTGTAATAAAAAACCCACTATTCATCAAAGGTATACGACACATACCCTGCATCTGTGCAATGACACGAGCACGTGCTTTGAATCCAGAGAGAACTTTATCTTTAGGAGCAGATGCACGTTTGGTCATACCTTCTTTAAAGATAGGTGCACGACTAAAAATCTCATTAAGGGTCTCAATATCTTTAGCTTGCTTCTTCATCCATTCCAATGCTTCACGGTTAAATTCCATCTGTTTCTTGTAATACAGAGTAGCATCAAAGAGTACACCATCTTTGTGATTAGGATCGTTTTTATTTTTATCCCAAGTAGGTTCACCTACACGATTTATTTCTTCATTGATAGCAGATGAATGTACAAATCTATCAGACAATGGGATAGTCAAACTTGTAAATTCATTAACTTCATTATTACTTTGATCTTTAGCATCTTCTAATACTGAATTTAAAATATCATCTGTTGGGGTATTGTCTTCCTTAGGTTTATATTCTTCCAGATTAGCAATATCTTGAGTATGGATACTTTCTTCTTCATCATCACCAGGGATAGGTACACCATAATCAATATCTTGAGGTAATGATCCAGGTCGCAATGTTCCAGCTTGAGGAAGAGGATATCCATCATCTGAAGGATAAACAATTTCATGTTCTTTGGTATCGTCAATTTCACTCATGACTTACTTTCTCCTTTTGGTATGGGATACCATCCCATGTTTGGTCTACTAGATCTGATCTTTGCATCAGGATCCTCAAAATACGTCATTGTACGTAAACACCCAGGTGTCTCTGCCCATGTCCTACGTATATAACTATATTCAGATTTAGTCTTATTGATAAATTCTTTGAGTGAAGGTGTAGAAAATCCATCAAATGAAATCACTTTTAATGGGTGATAATTTTCATATATTTGTTTATCTTCAGATTTCAATTGATCCAGATTGATATATTCAAAGATGAGTATATTTTCCATACGTGGATGTATATCTACTTTCTCCACCATATATATAGGGTATTTTTGTTCTATATTATCAAAATATTGTGCCCACTCTACTAGTCTATTGACTATGATAAAATCCTCATATTTAAATCCAATGATTTGTTTCTTATGATATTCTTGATCTGCTAATTCTAAATGTGAGACTACGAATACTCGTCTTGTACTACAATGAAATATGACTATTGGATCAAGACCACATTTATTTACCCAGGATAACCAAGTCGTCACTTTACGTAATTCAATAGTAGTATCACCCACCATCAATATTTCTTTTAATCTATGAAGATATTCTAAATTATCTTTAAATTCAATGATGTGAAATGAAAGCTCACCAGCATGAAATACTGAAAATAGACCACCTTCAGTGTTTGATAAAATTACTATATTCTTATTTTCGAATACATTAAAGTATGCAAAAGGACAACGCCGTGCAGTGACTGAAGAGAAATATCTTTTTATCCACTCTAGAAAGATTTTATCTTCTTTAGTGATCTTCACTTTCTTTATGTTTTGTGGTACACCAGTTGATTCACTAATCTCCAAAACTTCTTCAACTGGATCATTGGTTTCATCAATTGGTTCTTCTGATGAAACATCACATTCCACCAGCTCATCATCTTCTGTCATGTTTATACTCCCACCAAGCATTGCTCTCTAATAAGATTAGAAGAAACTATAAGAAACAACACCTTTATGATGTAGAGGAGGGCTAGCCCTCCTCTACTAAGAAATCATTATTGTTTAATCTGATTGGTATCCACGATGATAGAATCTTCTTGGGGTACTTCATTGGTATGCGCATTAATAATAGCTTTAGCTTCATCTTCAGACACATCGATAACACTATCAGTATCTTTAGGAGATGGGAGCATACCAATACGTTTCAGATTTTCAAATTCTTCTTCAGGAGTAATTACATGGATCTCTTCATCAGGTGCAGTATCAACAGAAGTGGAATTGGTAAATTTAGGAGTCTGTAATGTGGGTTCATCAGTGAGTACCAGGTGTACATTTCTCACGATATGATCCATTTGAGTCATGACACTATCCATATAACTCCGTGTACTGTGAAAATTCTCCATAAGATCCATAAGCTGCATGTCATGTTCCACACGATCTGTGATGACACTCAATTCACCAAGTTTAAGTCTAAATTCTTTACACCGTTCAAAATAATGGGGATATTCATCTTTCTGGATATGTTCAATATCATGAATGATAGTCTCACACAACCGCACCACTTCAGGCATATCTTTAGACTTAAAGAAATCCATACGTTCACCCACCTGTTCTTTAATGGCAATCATACGACCATTCCATGTGGTGAGGAATGATGCAAATGCCATGATCTTTTCAATGAACTGCTCTTTTGTATTTTTCTTAGAAAGGATCTGATGACCCTTTTTACGCATATCTTGCGTACGCTTTTTATCACGACGCATCTTCGACTGCATGCCCATATATCTCTCCCTTACATGTTAAAGTAAATCCTCTAAAAGATAAAGAATCAATATGAAAAACTACACCAGGCAGGTTTCCCCACCCGGTGTAGTTTGATAAACCTATTTAGAGATCATAGTGACAAAGTCTCTCGGTAAATGTGTAGCCATACTAGCCAAGCTTGTCTGGATGAATTTGTTACCACCAGCTTCTACTACTAAGTCTGCAGTTTCATCAATCACTTTATCCCATTTTTCTAATTTCTGTACAGTAGCTTTCAAATCTGCAGGCAGACCCATACCAGCATCATCACCACCCTGATCTTCTTTATTAATCTCACGAATACCTTCAATCATAGTAGCCACCAAACGTGCACGACGATCAGTTTCAGCATATGCACTGAGCATAGCTTTTTGTACAATATCTTTATACATGAGTTTGGGGAGTACCAAACTATCCATGGTTTTAGTAGATTGTTCTTCTATAATACGCAATACTTTCATACGGTCATCACCACGATCTTTATAGAAATGTGCAAGCTCACTTAAAATAGCGATAGCAGCAGACTTGCGAAGATGGATAGCTTGAGCTTCTGATACACGGGTATCCATGTTGGACATAACAATCTTATCTTGTTCAGTGATACCAAGACGCTGTTCCATTTGATTGATCTTAAACATGGTAGCTCTCCTTATGTTGAGTCTCATGATGAGACAATAATGTCATTGGACCTATACGATATTGCAACCATATTCTAACCCTTTGGACCATTTTTTAGTTTAAAAGTAATCTCAATGATCATGTCATAGTCCCAATTGTGAAAATTTACCCATACCTATGGGAGGAAATAACACATATGCGTATCGCTGTACCAGAGTCAATAGATAGAGAACCACTCTTACGTGCATATGTAGAAAACATGGTTACTTTTTTATCAAATGATTTGTCTTGGCTAGAAAAGACAGATAGAAGTGGAATTAGATTTTCACCCAATGATGATCCCAATACAAAGATACAAAAGACTATAGTTTTTAATGCAGAAATAAATGATAGAGTGAAAAACTATATACATGATGAAATCACTAAGATCGTTAAAGATCAAATAAAACGACCTAAAATATATGGTATAGATCATCCACATTATGGTGATGCTGAAGAAGTCAATGTGGATCTACTTGGTATCACCACCAAACATTTTGATAAGATTATTACCCCATCTGGATCAGTTTATATACCAGCTAAACAACATCCAAGTTTCCTTAGAGGGAAGATCACTGAAGATAAAGCAAACCGTGGTAGATTAAAGAAATTGATGTTTGATGCTAAAGCTGCGGGTGATAATGATGCTGCCAACTACTACAATAGTGGACAGTCGTTATGTAAGATAGGTATGAATTCTTATCCCGGTGCAATGGCTTGTAGTTATAGCTTCTTATCAGATAGAGCTGGATTCAATTCTACTACATCCAGTTCACGATATCTGATCATGAATGCATATGCACAGACAGAAAGATTATTAGAAGGCAATTTCTATTTTATTAATTTAGAAGCAGTAATGAATCATATTGTTGTAGTATGTAGATCCTGTCCAGATGAGAAAACTATTATGGATATAATGTATAAATACAAACTCTATATTCCAACTTGGGATGATATTTATGAATTCTTAAATAGTAACTATAAACAGTATTGTCCAAATAATTTACCCACCCAAATATCTGAGATGCTTATGCGTATGCCGGAATATAAACGTATTTTTCTTTATTACTTTAGCAATCTTAAACATATCCTCCAAGCCAATTCTTCTAAATTTCTTGATTGGATCCATGATTTTTATGATCATTATCTAGCAGAAAAAGCATATCCACCGGAAACATTAGAACCAGAAGGTCTATTTAAATTAGATGGTATGTTAGTCATCTTGATCTCCACAGTCTATGGTGAACTTCTTCCTTTAGGTAGTGACGGTAAGAAAGCTAAGATTTATGATACTGTAAAACTCTTTCCAGATATAGCTAAAAAGTTGTTATCCATTGGGCTTTATATGCAGGATAAATTAAATAATGAATTCATGGAATTCTTTGATCTCTTTTTGGATAATGGATGTATTATTCCAAATACTATTGATCATAAGAATATGTTTAGACATTGTGTGATTTTATCTGATACCGACTCAGTAGTCTTTACTACTAAATCTTGGTTGCAATGGTATACTGGAAAAAACATTATTGACCATAGTGCATATGAGATCAATGCTATTATGGTGTATTGGTTATCTAAAGCATTAGAATTCATACTCAAAAATATGAGTGTTTCACGTGGTGCTGTAGGAGAAGATGCATTTATCATGAAGATGAAGAATGAATTCTTTTATCCATCTATGATCCAAAGTAGCTTAAAGAAACACTATGCGGGATTGGTGGTGGTACAAGAAGGTGTCGTCCTTCCTAAACCACAATCAGATATCAAAGGCATCCAATTTAGAGGATCTAAATTAGCAGATGAAACAAAAGTATTTATTACTAAATATATTGATGAAACAAATGAACAAATCATCAAATGTGGAAAAGTATCAGCTAAAGAACGTATTTGGAAAGTAGTGGAATTTGAAAAGAAGGTATTATCATCAGTGAGAAAGGGTGAACTCAATTTTCTCAACTTGATACCAGTAAAAAACGAAGATGAATATACAGATGCAGATAAATCCATTTATTTCAATTATCAATTTTGGGAATATGTGTTTGCTCCTAAGTTTGGAAACATCATGATTCCAACCAAATGTTATTCATTACCATTAGTGAATGTTAAAGATAAAGAATATTTGGAATATTTAAAGAAATGTGATAAAGAGATCTATCAGAGATTAATTGAATTCTGTGAGAAGTATCCTAAGAAAAAGATTACTCGGATACCAATCAATCCAGTGACTGATAAAATACCTGATGAGTTATTCCCCATTGCTGCAATACGTCAGATCATCTTTGATAATGTAGCACCACTCCATTTATTTTTAGAATCATTAGGTATTGATCTTGGCAATAATCAAAAGAGTAGATTGTTGTTTTGTGAAATATATGGAAATGAATTAAACTAACAATATGGATGATAGACATGCCCTGGGGCATGTCTATCATCCGATTATCAAATATATATTACATCATTGAAATAAAGGAGGTAACTATGTCATTACATGTTGATTTCTTCAGTGATCATGAAATGGACTATTGTCCTAAATGTGAATGGCTGTGTCCACACTGCAATGAAAAAAATAGTCTTACCTTTACATCAAGACCTTTAAAAGAAATCATAGAAGGTATAGTACTGGAATATCCAGATATGGTCAGTTGTGATGGGTGTAATACACGATTTAAAATGAAGGATTTATTCGATTTAAATTATACTACAGAATCCATACACAGTGAACCTACCTTTGGGTTAGATAAATTCAAATAGGAGGACCACATGTCATATGAAGGACATATTCAACATTGGTGTAAGAATGGGCATTATTGGGAAGTTGGATATGGTTATGGTAATCTAAGTGAAGAAGAAATCAAAGCTGATCATACTTGTCTTGAATGTTCGGAATCTTCAATTTTTGAAAACAGTGTAGACGACACTAACTGTGATGCATATGGGGAAATACCCCCACAAATTATGTTTAATGATAAGAATGGTCATGCGGTATATGTTATTCCAAAAAATTATACTGTGGGACATTTAATTGATACCAAAGAACCCATTGCTTATTACTTTTACAAAGATGGGATACACTTTTCACATCGAATACATCAATGTGTGGTTATTCATGAAAAGATACATTATTTGCCTGAAAAATGTAAGGAGATCCTTTATCCAAAACAATTCAATTTGATCAAGTTTGGATTTCTCATTGATTTTGATAATGATCGTTTAGTGAATCCGTATCAATCTCCCACGGAGGAAATCTAACATGCCCGAATCCATGGAAATGATTATCAACCGTAAGGCGGATACCACCGAGTCCCTCGCACATCTGGTGCGAAGTATCACGGTCATCCCCCTGGCCAGGGCGTATCTCAGAAAGAATCCAGATACTCTGATGAAATCACCTAGATTCCTGACTACCATATCTGAGAGTTTTGCACAACACCATCGATTGTATCGTCGTTTGGGAGAATAACATGGGAATGAATACCAGATATCTTACTGTAGAAGAAGTATTATTTATACATGAAGCATCCATTATCTTATTTGGTGGTACCACTGGTGTGCGAGATATAAATTTATTAAAATCTACTGTTGGTGCAGCTAAAAATATTGGTGGGTATACTGATGATTTATTCTCGATAGCTACCAGATATATGGAAGGGATATTGATCAATCACCCATTCATTGATGGTAATAAGCGTACCGCATTTTGTGCTGTGGATACGTTTTTCAGGTTAAATGGGATATATTTAAAAGTACCTTATGATGTTGAAAACACAAATAGCATTAACTATAAAAAAGATGATGAACTCTATCAGTATTTTGTAGTTTGTTGGATCCCATGTGATAATAAATTGAGAAGCAAACAAATCTATAAAGATTTGAAGTATCTTTACAAATCTTAAACCACAAAAAGGACTTTACAATGCCTGGTATCACCAAACACTACAAGAAACAAATTCGAGATCTTAAACCTTGCATGATTTATTCTGCAAGGAAAGGTACCCGTGGTCCTAGTGGGAAAGAGAATGGTCGCCAGTTGAAAAAGATCTGGAAACACTATTTCATCTGGAAACTTAGTAGCCAGAGACTACTGAGCGCTAAACATTTACAAATGAATTAACCCCAACGCCAACGATGGATGTGGAGTAAATCTCATGAAACAATTGGATTCCAAAAACCAACTGTTGAAAGGTATTACCTGGTTGGCAATTCTCACCCTCGAAAAACTGGGACACATCACTGTCATTCATACTGGGGGCTTCGATCTGTATGCCAAGTGTAACTGTGAATGGAATGAAGCTCGAATCATCGATCGGCGCGGTAATAAAGTATTGATGGTCGATCCATTCTCCGTACAAAAACAATTTGGCATCACCAAATCGTTTGGTATTAGCTCATACGGATACGTCGTCAAAGACGACCACCATTGTTTGGCATTTTCCATATACAGTGATCCCCGGTATACTACCCTCAAAAACAACGTGGGGGATTATCCAGAGTTCGTTAACACCATTTTGGCCCTTCCCGACTTTCCGACCAACATCCTCTACATATCCAATATCTGCTTTCATGAAGATTACCATGGGGCGAACTACTGGGAACGGGACTACACCATCCTTTCCTGATGACATGACTTGGAGCGGGGGATATGTCCCCCGCTCCACATTCGATTACAGGTATTATTCTTTTTTTTTATAAAAGCACTTATCTTATAGAAATTTATATCACAAGGAGGGAATATGTTATGAAAAAATTCTTACTTACTCTCATGTTGTTGGGTATTTTTGTTACTCCCGGATACACCGTATCTTCTGATGAAACATGTGCACATATCCCCAATGAATATTTAGAACTTAATCAATATTACAAATTAGTATTTTACCGTACAATGGATATCCAGTATAAACTTAAAAATGTGGGAATAGAAGACTCTAATTTAAATAGACTCAAATATCTTAATATTGAAAAACTGCTTCCCAGTACAGTGGTGACTATCTTAGGAATAGAATGCCATGAAGGATTTGACATTTCACAAGCACAAATATTTAAAGCTTCATTTAGTGGTGCAAACTTTACTTCCTATAATGATATCAATGATTTAAATTGGTCTAAAATCAAAACATATTGTGGTATTGATCGATTCAAGATGATGTTATCTGTTGGCATATTTCGTTATATGGATGAAGTATCTAAAGAGATTTTTGCAGAGACTTGTGGTTTATATAAAAAATATCCCGATAAATTTGAAACTATTGTATTTCCTGAAAAGATATATTGTTCGAATTGATGATGTTGGGCATACCCTAGCCAAAAGGCTAGGGTATGCCATTCAATTAATTTAAAAATATATATTATTAAATTGATATAATCCTTTAAACTATTTAATCTGAGGAGTCTATTATGTTTCGTTGGTTCCCCACTTCCTCCAAAAGAAATCAATGTATCATCAAATCAAAACTGCTCCTACTTGGTTCTCCTTATTTTTACAAAGATGAAGCTGTGTATATGTTTGGTAAAAATGAAATGGCTAGATTTAATTATCTCTTTAAACTTATGATGAGTATCCACAATGATATCATCAATCATTTGCAAGCACAATGTAAACACCAAGTATCTGATAGTTATGCCAATCAATTGAAACTCCTTGGTGCATCTATGTCAAGACTCATGCGTCATGTGGAAGTATTACATGAAGGTCTTGAAAATCTCACCAGAGAACAGTTTCAAAAGTATGTGAGTGACATCAATGAGACTTTCAATATCTTGGAATCCTTAGATGAACAAACCATAGAACATTTGGATATCCCATCTAAGAAAATCGAAACATTAGGTGAATCCCAAGATTTTCCTCAATAGGAGTATTTGTGGAACACATTGATCCAATCCAAAGTGATCTCTTTGACCTTTTACCTAATCTTTTCATTGAAAATAATAAACTCTGTGGTATGATAGATATTGATTGTACAGAAGTAAATGATTCCCCAGCATTAGCTGCATGTTATCACCATGTGGATGAAGATGAGCATCCTATCTTTCCAGCTTATCTTGAAAACATCTTAAATGTTAAAATGTTGTATTATCGTGTGATGGCACAGATCCACGATACACAAAATACACAGATCCCAAATATCACCACTTTTCATTTAGTAAAAAATGATGAACATCCAGATACATGTATATCTTCCATAGAGAAACAATTATATCTTGGTATGTTTAGATTCTATAATGAAATCTATGGATTAGATGGATGTGATATCATTGATAATAAAGATAAATTAAACCTAGTATTTAATGATGCTTCATATGAGAGTATCCTTCAAACATTTATCTTATTTCAATTAGAATATAGTGAAAATATATTCTTTCCCATTCCTTTTAAATGTATTGGTTTTTTAAAAGATAAATATATTGCTACACCATTTTATCCAGAACATGAATTTATTGAAAATGGTAATTATTTCAATTCAAAATTTATTAGTATAAATGAATCTACATTATCAGAGATGTATGATAAACCTGATAGTCCTTTTCAACTTTATCTATATCACGGTAATCAGTTGATTGAAAATACTAAAGATACTTCTAAAAAGTATTTTGGTGAATATGGATTTTAAATATAAGTTTTATATCATTTCAATAATTAGTCTATTGATTAATATAGCTATAGTTTATTTTGAGACCAAACACTCAAAGGAGAAGCCACATGTCAAACGATCATCTGACTAACATCCCCGGTCTTGAAAAAGAAACTCCCCGGAACATTGATCAGGACACTCCGGAGACTGAGACGTATGAGGATCTCAATGTCGTCAAGTTTGGTGAAGTCCTTATCAATGGGATAAAGACCAGACAAAGTCTGGTCTTTTGTCCTGAATGTGGGGATCCCCGTATCGAGATGGAAGCTATTGCTATCTTCCGTCTCACCAATCAACATGTGTGGTCTTTGGTGCCCATCACCCAAGAAGAACTGATCGAAGTGCTCAATCGGGATGACAATCAGTGCACCTGTACTGAATGTGGTTGGACTGGTACATTTGGTGAATTGGGACACTTTTAAACTAGGATTGTGTTCACATGCCACGCATACTTATTGTAGATGGTATTCCACACTGGGATGGTACACACATTGCTAAAATGATTGTTGATTTTATTGCAGCTTTAAATACATATCCAGTCATTACACCAATGGAACAAAAATCTATGTTTCAAATAGATATGGAATGGCAATATAAAATGCAACAAGTTGATCATAGTTTTAAGTGGTTACCTAATAGAACACCACATCTTAAACCTAAAACTAAGTTTACTATGATAAAAGCCAACCATAGAAATAGACATCATTTGTTTGGAAAATAACAGACAGATACACCATGGGCTGGGATATCCCAGCCCATGGTGATCTCACACTCTTTATTTTTTTATCGGTTACCAACCACAATCTGAAATTATCTCACAAAAGAGTCTAATCATAAGGACACACATTGTACCCATCACGAAGATCGCTGTTATAACGACACATGGATCTTTCCCATTGGGTTCCATACAAATTTAGGTCCTCCAATATCCTCCACAATTATACTGAATTTGTAAAGCTAGACCATCACATAATTCATTACCAGCATCACCATTGTGTCCACGTACCCAATATGCTTTGATCATATGCATGTGTTTATATTTCAAGATCTCCATCCATAAGTCCTGATTGAGCACTGGATTACCAGATGATGAAGTCCATCCGTTATTGGCCCAACCAGATACCCACTGATTGATACCATTGACCACATATTGACTATCTGAATAAATATCTACTCTACATTTACAGGTAAGCTGAGCTAATGATGTCAATACCGCCTGTATCTCCATTCTATTGTTTGTAGTGTCTTTGACATAATCACAAAGCATGAGGTCGTGGTGTCCACAGGAGAGATATGCTCCCCATCCACCAGCACCATATTTTTTACTATAGGCACCATCAGCATATATCGTCACATGAGGCAAACTCATATTAGCTATCCCCCTACAATATAGGAAAATAGCGTATTTTATGATAGTCTATTTAGCAAAACTCTGGATATACTTTGCCAGAATATTCCAAATACCTAAAGCTTGAAATATAACAACAAATGTAATGATACCAGTACAAGCCATATTGGCAATAATACTTGTTTTAGCTATCTTTTTAACATCGTTTATTTCATCATCATGAGTAATCACTTTTTCACAAGTGCTACGTACTTTATTGAATTGCTCATTGACTTTACTAATATGGTTGATGAGTTCATTTCTAATAGTTTCTTTATCTTTATTAAGAGTTTCAATATTGTTGATATTTTTATGTTGTCTATTTTCAATATCTTTAATGAAATCCTGAGCATGTAACATAGTTTCTTTTAATCCAAACAGGGCTTGTTCAAGATTTTCATATTTCTCTGAATGTGTTTCTGTAATGGTTTTAATGGAATTGATATTTTTACCAAGAATAGTGTTGGCTTTTAAGATACCATCCACTTTTCCATTGAGTGGTGATACTTTTGTATCCACTTCTTTCATTGAAGATTGAAGTCCATTGATCTTAGTTTCCAGTGCTTTAGTCAAGCTAGCTACAGCTTCAATATCTTTTTTCAAGTCTTCTAATGTAATATCAGGAGGCATAATCTACACCTATTCCCTAGGCAAGTGCTCTCCATCCTCGGAGAGAACTTGGTGTGAAGTTGAACTACTGGGTGTGCCACTGATTGGATTGTTGGTTGATCCATTTGGTCGAGTTGATTTATTTGTATTCCTTAAACTACTTGTGGTATCACTACTCCCAAAGAAGAATCCCACAATAGCACTCAATATACCAAGTAAGAAACCAATAGCAGTATCAGCAAATCGAATACTTTTTTCTGGGATCTCATAAAACGTAATCATAAACACATATCCAAAAACCAAGACAGTGATGATGAGTCCAAATAAAGGGGGGAAATATTTAAAGAATTTATTATCTTTATTAGATTCAATAAGTTTCATATAAGTTTCTCTAGCATGTTTAGTGTCTTCAGTAACTATTTTTTTATATTGAACATAAAATTCACTAATAGTTGAGAAATTATCAAAAGCACACTTTCTTAATTGTTCAATGGTTTGATCGTCTAATGTAGCCAATACATCAGGATTGCTGATATCTATACCAATTTGTGTTTTAATGAGATTAGCCAATTCACGAATACCAGCATCATCCATGTTAGATAAAAACCCATATAGAAAATCAAGTTTGGTTGATAAGACTGTATCACCAATCTTGTTGAGTAAGTTAGACATGGGGTACACACTCCTTTGATACTTTAGTATCTATAAGATGTAAAAAATAAAAAATACAAATAGTCAAATAAACACCTACCCCACTCCAAGAGAGGAGTGGGGTAGGTGATACATCCGAAGATGATTGACCTTGGCTTGCAGGTCTGGTTAGACCGGCAGATCCAGGATGGCATCCAGATCGGCGGCGCCGAGAGTGGCACAGACGACCTTGTGATCGTACATGATGGCATTAGCAGCCTGGACGTTGTCGTAGTCGGTGACGTCGGCGTTGGTCTCAACAGTGGACAGGCGAGCGATCTCGACCTTGGTCATCTTGCCGTAGGTGGCGCCATCCAGGACATCGTCCAGGGTATTGGCATTGTCGCCACGGAACTTGAAGTGATCCTGCAGCTGCAGGGTCCAGTTGACATCCAGCGTGCCGATCTCGGAGACCTTGTTCCAGGACATGGGCAGAGCACCGGATCCATCCGGGTCATACCAGACATAGATCGCAGCGCCGGCGGTGACAGAGGTATCACCGGGAGTTTTCTCGCCGCCGCCGGTGATGGTGCCGTTGGTGGCATCGACGACCAGGATCAGGGTCGAATGGAAGGAAGCATCCAGAGCCTGCAGGTCACCATAGGTCTCGACCACCTTGACGGTGTTGAGGATGAAGCCGGGCAGCTGATCATGACGGATCTTGCCGGTGGCGTCGGAGAGGATCATGGACTCGGGGATGTTCTGGCCGACCTTCAGAGAATAGGTCAGCCCGCCGTCGGCGGTGGTAAAGAGCTTGTCGAGCAGGACGCGGTATTCGGTAGGCAACGAAGCTTCGATGGCCCAGGGCAGCTGGGCGAAGGTCTTGGTGCCGTCGCCGACTTTGATCCGACCAAGCGAGCTGTCACGGACGGCCAGACCAGCAGGGATGTTTTTGGTGTTATTGACCCAATTGGCCGAGGTATCGCTCGGCATCGGGGCCAACAGATTGGCGGTGTTGCGTTTGGTAGCGGAACCGGGCATCGGATATTCTCCTTAATGCGTGCTTGTTGAATCAAATTTAGGAAAACCAAATACACTTCAGTATAAAGGTCTCCTAGTGCCTATAAGATGTAAGCTTGGATCAACTGAAGCTTACAGAAAATTAAAACAAAGATTTGATCATGGATGGTAGAATAACAAGACCCCTGAGTACACCTGCTACCACCACACATCCCATAGCCATGACTACTACATACGCTAAAAAGACCTTTAGGAACTTGATCTTTGACCTGCAACGAAAATCTGTCTGGAAATATTCCTTCTTGGTCTTTTCCAGCAATGGAGAATTGAAATTGATAACTGCCACGGTAGCCTCCTTTTTTGGATGAGTCTTAGAATCATTAAAGGTTTAATATGCTGACCAAGCATGCTATGTCTAGGCATGTGAAACCTTACATAGTACTTACTTGGGAGGACCTCTGTTTGATGGACGAAACACTACACACACCTACAGTTACACAGGATATCTTAAACTTACGCTTTATTTCCGATGCTGCAGAAACGTATGTCTGTGATCAGGAGTACGTCTCAAAGTATGGCCAAGATACAGTAAAAGAAGAAGACCTACTATTTGATCTATATGAAATAATCAAAAATGAATTAGTTGATCTGGGTATTGTTTATTGGGACACACAATATAATCCATTAGAAGATTGGTATCAAGCACGTAGTCTTTATTATCTTAGAAAAGTATTTGATGAAGATGTATTGTTGATATTACTTAAACAAAATGATAGTGTAATACCTGGTATTGAAACTATCATCTCTTCAGATGAAAGTGATGAAAGTGATATACATTTAGTATTAGAATTACTTAACAATACATTTATTGATCATCCTGATATATTGATGTGCATGGAATTTCAAGATAAGATCATCTCTACGGATAGATTCACTGAACATTTAAAAGCTATCATCTATACACATAAACATCTAGCTACCACCACTATTGATGATCCTGAAATAGTGTTACCTTATATCAAACAAATTGAATTGGGCAGAGTGCGAGTAAAAGAAGCAGTAGAACGAATATTACTCAATCTTGATGAGACTGGTAAAATCATGACCACTGATATAACAAATTGTGGAAGATCTAGTATTGATATGGAGCTACTTGATACTCTTCTTAGAAATTATGATTTGGATAAACTTCAACCTAATGAGATTGGATATTATGCAGTTTTAGATAGACCTGATGAAAATATAGATAAGGTACAACTGGAATTTAAACAAAAATATATGGATATTCATCACAATAGAAGCCCACATCACATTGAGTATTGGAAATCACATGGAATATTAAACCTCACCAATACCAATATTCTAATGTTAATGGCACACATTTATAATCCTTATTTAAATGGTGATGAATTTGTCACTGAATTTGCAAATATGAGAAAGATAGCTATCACTATATTCACTGAAGATCAGATTAAGATCTTAGATACATATGGTCTGGTATTGATGGGTACTATGAGAGATCATGGTCAGGAGGATCAATATGGTCACATACCAGATCATTCCATCGTCTCATAAACCTACAGATGGGCAAGTCTCTCCTAAAGTAACTTTTTTAGTAGAGAATAGAGCATCTTTGATTTATAGAGAATTTCTGATTCAACTATTCACATATTCTACAAAACATACATTTGATCTTCCAGCTAATGTATTGGGTAAAGATACTATCAAGATAGATGCAGATACTGCTTTCGAATTAGATACTCTAATGGAACAACGTATTGTAGCTATACCAAAAAATAGTAAACCAATTAGTTTTCCCAAATCTGATGATATTGAAGCACTCAAATTACAAGATCGTATCATCACTACACGTATCATGGTAGAAAAGAATAAATACTCTATGGGTGATATCGTAGTAGCTCCTTGGGGATATAGATATGTAGTATCTAAACGTGTAGTCTATAAACGTCTCATTGATCACCCATATTACAACGAATTGACTGATAGTCAAAAAGCTGAGATAGGTACTAATTTCTTTGATGTACTCACCTTAGATAAATTGGATGGTAGTAGACCCGTCCTCAGTGGTAGGGATTTTTATATCTATGGTGTAGCCTTTAAGACCATTGGTGATCATGATTTACCTTTAAATGACACTAATGGTAAAACCCCATGTAGTGTTATCCTAGTCAAATTGTCAGAAAGCGGTGATATACCTATTTTCACTCCTACAGATACTTTCAAATTACAAAATGGTATGATAGAGAATTATACAGAATCAGCTAAAGCTATTGAAACTACTGTAGGAAGATATCTTTTAAATTATTTGATCTTAGTGAGACCGTTTAATAAACTTTTCACTTATATCAATGAACCATTTAATATTGGTAAAATTGATACTATGGTAGCTACTGAATTATTAAACAAGACTATTGGTAGAAAAGAATATGATGATTACATGGCCTATGGATTTTTCATTGGTCAATTTAGTGAATTCAGTGTACCAGGATTATCTAGAAAATCATTGACTACAGATCCCAAGATCAAAGCTCTCCGTGAAAAGCTTTTAAAAGAACATGCTCATGAATTAGGTGATCCCACAGTACTTACGGCGATAGAAACACAGTTAGTTGAAGCTGATAAAGAATGGATAAAAGGTGATAGTAGTGAACATTTCTATGCAGTCACTGCAAATAAATCGTATAATGAACATAGAAAAAAGATGTTTCTCACTATGGGACTCATGCAATCTTTTAAATCTACAAGTACTGAATACACATTCATCCCCAATAGTCTCTCTGAAGGATTCGATATCAAATATATGCCAGATGTTGCTAATGAAATTAGACGTGGTAGCTATGATCGTGGTAAAAATACTGCTAATGGTGGTGTACAGACTAAAGACTTACTTCGTATCTTTAGTACATTACGTATTGTAGCTGATGATTGTCATACCAATGGGGGCATTAGATTATTACTCACTGAAGAGAATTATAAACATTATATCAAACGATATACCATGCATGCTGGTAAATCTATATTACTTACAAATGACAATATCAAAGAGTTTATTGGTAAAAATCTCATCATCCGTAGCCCAATGTATTGTAAAACAAAAGAAGGGCTGTGTAATATTTGCGCTGGAGAATACTTTAAAGAGCTCAATAGTACAGCCATTGGTATGTTAGCTCTAGATGTTGGATCAAAGTTTACTTCTATATCTATGAAATCCATGCACTTCAGTGGTATTAAATCTACCACCATCCATTCACTTTCACCATTTTTCTACGGATAAATGGTATACTCTTCTAGGAGGACAGATTAATGGCTACCACTACCATCAAGTCTCTCGGTGATATTAAAAAGACTTTGGCTGACTCTACCACGCCAACTGTGAGTGATACTACCACTGAGTTTCCCACTACACTGGATACTCCGATTGCTAATATGGAAACTGAAGATAATAGCACCGTGACCAATACTACTAACAGTGCACCTAGTGTAAATTATGTAAAAGATGCAAATACTCCTCTTCCTGGATTAGTTGATTATGATGAGGTGATTACAAGCGATCCTGTACAGCTTGGTAGTATCCAGCGTATTGAAGGTGGTGTGACATCAAAGACTTCTACCCCGATGACTATCGCTGGACAGCCAGATAAAGTGATCCCGACTATCGTCAGTGTTGAACAGATGGCATATCAACTCAAGATGTATATTGAAAATTACTTGAAGAAAAATACTTCTTTAATCGTTCCTTTTAAAACTCATCCAGAAGCTAAGATTTGTGGTGAAGCTTTTTTACAATTAGTCAATTATGTGGTGGGATGTAATCATCCTCAAATTTATGAAGCTATTTATAATTTCTTTAAAGAGCATAAGAATGGTATTCTCAATGAGCACCATGCTCTTCAGGGTACTAACTATTTAAAGAAAGAAGAAAGTATGCGCACTCAAATCTTTTATGAAGTTTTTAATCGTATTACTGATGTACCCCGCAGAGCATTGAATGTGGATATCGTGAGAAGTATCTTCACTGGTGAACAAGGTAATACATTAATCAATTATTTGGTCATGAAGACCTCTTAAACGATACTAGACATGGGCTGGGGATATCCCCAGCCCATGTCTACATCTGTGTATCTAAATTTAAATTTTACGATGTTCTTCACGTCTAAGGAATGCAGTTTCTGCTTCTTCTCTCAATGTAGTAGATAACGCATGTGCACTTGTATGATCATGCTCCAATTCAGTTTTATTCACTACCACACATCCACGTGAATCAAATTGTGAATTGATGAAATTTTCTTTTTCTTGTTGAGTAAGAGGAATGTATGGCATAGTAGTCACCTCCCGGACATCAATGGTCCGAAGTACACCAGCTACCACAGATTGTACATCCATGACATGATCATCTTGTTTCTTTCTCAGTTTAAGTGAAGTACGTTTATAGTGATTATCTTCACTATCCTTCAAAAGCTTAGCATACGTATCAACCATCTTTGATTGGGCTTCTAATTTTTCTGGATCTCCACCAAGAGAGATATCCATCTCATCCACCACTTTTTCTATTTTAGCAAGGAGTCTTTCTCTACGATCATCTGCACGAGTAAACGCCCTATCCATATTAAGAAGATCTGTCTCAAGAGAAGAGATCTCTGTTTGAAGATATTCGGGGATACATTCTTCCACTTCAATGATTTGTGGTTCTTCTGACATAATAATTCTCCCATATATATTTAGGATATTTAAAATATCCATGTTTGCTTATGATTTCCCTCATAGCATGAGTCTTTAGATTTATCTGTATTTTAATATATGTGGTAGTTTTTCAATGAGTCTACAAGCATATATTACAAATAAGATACCATTTAAAAGGAGATCTTTTTATGATGCATGAATTCTTATATGGGTATTCTAAAGGACATGGTCGTAACTTTGAATTTGGTGGATGCAAAAATTGTAATCTTATTATGCGAAAACCTGTCAATAAAGAACTCGATAATGGTATATTCAAAGAATTGTATAATGATAAAGTATTTCTTGATAATTATATCAGACTTCAAAAGATTAATTTTCCTGGATTTAATGAAGATGAATTTCGAGAAGCCGTACATGACATAAATAATCGCACTGATGAAGAAAAGAAAATACTACAATCTACTTATGATTCACAACAAATCGTTGATGGTGTAAAAATTAATGCATTTCCTGCTGAAATGTATATTATTGGATATGAAGTTGGTACATTACCATATTCTTGGCATTTGGAATATGCTTTCTTCAGTATTGATGGTACTGGATTTTTATATAGTGAACATTTTAATACTCAATGTGGTAAATGTTCACATTATTTAGAAGAAGAAAATATCTGCAATCTTAAATTATTCCCACCAGATCCTGAAATTCAAAGACTGTGTAAACAATTTAAATTAAAGATCTCTGATTTAAATGCACATGATATTTTAAATCAAATTATCAATAAATCTGAAGGAGTCTAATCATATGGCTAAACCACAAGATTCAAATCATTATACTGGGTGCGCTATTACTTCACCTATTGAAGAACAGTCTATAAAAAATATACATAAGTTCATTGATGATTCATTGGCATGTCAAGATATTAGGACTGGTGCTACTGATATTTATGTGCTTCGAGTCAAACGCTCTCATTTGAGATATTACATCAATGCTCGTAGTGTCAGCAATGATGCAAATAAAGCTTCAGATAATGTATTAGCACTGTGTGATTATCTTCAGGATTTACTCAGTGGAAACTGTCCAGTAAAATCAGTTAAAGAAATATTAGATAAAGCCATGATGATGTTAGAAGAATCTATTTGGGAAGATGATCTAGAAAATGCTACTAAAAGGTGTAAATATTGTAAACACAGTCGTGATATTGGTCATGCTAAAGATTGTGATTATTTTGACCTTATCAATCAAAAGAAACACATTGATATAAATGTGGCAGTATATCAAGGAGACTGATATGAAGAATTTTAATCATAATGATTATCTTAAATCAATGGTAGATTATTTAATCTGTAATCGTGTATTAGTTACAATTAATTTAGATCTTAATGGTATCAATATTACAAAAAAAGGTATACTCAAATATGGTATACATGATAATTATCTTTTGGAGGTGCATAATGAAGGTGATTATATTAAATTTATTCCAATATCCAAAGATATAGTTTTTTCTGAAATTCAATATTTTGTTACATTGAGTATGCCTATTAAAATTGGAGATCATGTAAAATTTACAGCAGATGCAGATATTATATTGAATTATTTTCAAGATTTTAATGTATGTGCTGTTAATGGAGATTATTTTAAAGATGTTGTATTTACTATATCTAACTTTATAAATAAAAATAATGGTGCTGATATTTCAATGATATTAAGGGCTGATGGATACGGTAATCCTGGTAAATATGGAAATGGTGGTATTATTGTGTATGGGGAATATAAACGATATATCACAAAAGAGGAGGAACTCACATGATAGGTAAATCAGACGATCCCACAGTATTGCATGTTGGTAATACAGTTATGTTTCATCACCCACATCGTGACAATAAAACTATTACGTATTTCAGTGATATAGATAAACCAAATACAGTACCTGGAAACTTTTTTGAAAATACATTATTTGTTATTCGTGATATTATCATTAAACCCAGTGAATATAATTCATTAATGATTGAACTGGAAATCACCCATACTGATCTCACATGGGGAACTAATATAGTAATTTGGGTACCTAGTGAATCAGCAAAGTATATTTATCAATACCCAATGATAAAGGATGTACTCAATGCTGCAGATGAATTGCTTGAAATACTAGAATGGGGACATTCTTACAGTGATACTGATTGTGGTTATTGTCCCATTTGTAGACAGAGAAAATCTGAAGGTCATGTTGCTACCTGTAAAGTAAAAAAATATAAAGAACTTCGTACTATTTTTGGAGGATAATCAGTATGACTTTCATATGTCCATTTTTAGCAGATGATATTGATAAACACCCAAATGGATTAAAATCTAATGATATGGTTATTATGGAATTACCAGAAGAGATTGGGTTTATTAACTTCTATGAAAATTTTGGAATTGATGAATCCTTTTTAAAGAATACAGTACGTACATCTGTAAATGGATTAATTTTTAAAGTGGAACAAATATTTAAAGCTAGAAATTGCAATGAACAATATTTTGTAGTAATTACATTACAGTCTAAAGATAGTATTATGGTGCAATCACCAGATCCAGGAAAATCTACTGTAAAAGAAATTGAACTATATTGGAGAAACCAATTTATCCAAGATATAAATACTATTATGTTGTTTAAGAAAGATCAAATCGCTTGTTTAAAATTGATCGATAATAAGGAGAAAACTAATGTCTGATACTAGCCCAAAAATCAGTATGACAGAATCATCTCAAGATTTTACGGCAAACATGCTTGATAAAATCAATATTGCTAAATGTATATATGACACTATTATTTCTACTAATGATCTTCAATTGGTGGCATTACAGACCATTGATAAAGTTGGTGAAAACAATTATACTTTTTCACACACTGTACTTGGCAATCTTGATGTGGCTGATTTGTATGATGAATATATGTTAAAGGAATTGCCTGTGGATGATAAAGATAAACAGCTATTAAAATTAATAGAAAAGAAAATGTTAGAAAAAGAATAGATCATATTTGGACATGGGAGGCACGTGCCTCCCATGTCCATCACTCTTTCATCTATATATTATTTTTTTGAAGATTTAATAATAGTCTATATTTGACCCATATAACTAAGCACCTTTAAATTTATATTTGATGATTATCTAATGTAAGGGTAGTACCCCAGATAACAGGGAGGAACAAATCTTGAGTATCAGTGCCTATAGTTCTGATAGTATTGTGACCAATGAAGGACTGGAAGTCATCAGGAATCGTCCCACACAATTTGTACCTACAAGAGATTATCAGGGTCAAGTACATACTGCAAAAGAGCCAATTGATAATAGTAATGATGAACTCAATCAATTGAAAGGTGGAACAATCACTGTCGTAATGTTTAGGGATCGTGCTAAAGATAGATATCAGCTCCTTATTTCAGATACTGGACGTGGTATCCCTATCAGTGATGGTGCATTTCTTAGGGCACTCACAGTACTCAATACTTCAGGTAAGTTTTCTATGGATGGTGCCTATCAAGGTAGTGGTGGTCTATTTGGTATTGGTGGTAAAGTACCCGCAGCATTATCTACAAGATTTAAAGCATTATCTAGACGCGATAAAGG